>Ga0157375_10000377_pt1 | contig 40648 bp, 32 predicted proteins | sample M35metaG_FD_115311 | JGI IMG/M metagenome (GOLD analysis project Ga0157375, IMG submission 115311) | Miscanthus rhizosphere microbial communities from Kellogg Biological Station, Michigan, USA - M3-5 metaG | ecosystem: Host-associated > Plants > Roots > Rhizosphere > Soil | place: USA: Michigan...
CGCTCAAGAACATCCTCGGCCGCGTCGACCGCGGCGAAGGTCTCATCGGCGAGCTGACCACCACGCCGGAGACCAAGCAGCGCATCACCGACACGTTCCTCACCACGCTCAACAAGACCAACGCCATCCTCGGCCACGTCGAAAGCGGCAAGGGTCTGGTCGGACGCCTCGTGTACGACGACGCCTACGCCACCTCGCTCACCGGTTCGATTCAGGAGAGCGCCCGCTCGCTGCAGACGCTGGTCGCCAACGTGGGGGGGAGTCTCAAGAGCGGACAAGGCATGATCCCGGCGCTCCTGTCTGATCCCGAGGGGAAAAAGAAAGTCTTCGAGCTCGTCGACAACCTGAAGACGACGTCATCGAATCTCGCCGCGATCAGCGCGTCGTATCAAAGCGGACAAGGCCTCGTGCCGCGCCTGATGAATGACAAGCAGTACGGCGATCAGGCGCTCAACGAGTTCACCGGCCTGCTCCATCAGCTCAACGACACCGTCGCGAAACTGAATCGCGGCGAAGGGACGGCCGGCAAACTGGTCAACGATCCCTCGGTCTACGAATCGGTCAACGACATCCTCATCGGCATCAACGAATCGAAGCTCTTGCGCTGGCTGATCCGCAACCGCCAGCAGAGCGGGATTCAAAAGCGCTACGACACCGAGTCGTCCAAGCCAGCGCCGGCCACGCCACCACCGCCGGTGAAGCCGACGACGAAGTCCGAGGCTCCCCCGGCGCCGGACGTGCCGGCGGTGACGACGACTACAACGACATCCATGACGACTACGACAACGGCGACAACATCAACTTCACCGCCGCTGCCCTAGCAGTTCCTCGACGCCTCCGGCGACGGAAAATATCCTCCCGGCGAGGCTAAAACCCCTTCCGGGGAGGTTTTTTGTCTTCCATGGATTGAATTTCACTTCTTTCGGAGGGTTTTGGCGCTCTGCGAGCGGCATTTTCGCCTCCCGGAAAGGAAAAATCGCCTCTGGAGAAGGCTCAAAAGCCTCCCCGAGAACAAAAATATCCTCCATGGGAGGTGAAAACACCGATCGAGGAGGTGTTTTCTCCTCCCATGGATTGATATTTACCCTCTTTCAGAGCGTCCAGGCGCTCTGAAAGAGGCATTTTCGCCGCTTTCGAAGGCAAAAGTGCCTCTGCCGAAGGCTCAAGAGCCCTCCCCGAGAACAAAAATAACCTCCATGGGAGGTGAAAACACCGATTGAGGAGGTGTTTTCTCCTCCCATGGATTGATATTTATCCTCTTTCAGCGCGTTCAAGCGCTCTGAAAGAGGCATTTTCGCCGCTTTCGAAGGCAAAATTGCCTCTGCCGAAGGCTCAAGAGCCTCCCCGAGAACAAAAATAACCTCCATGGGAGGTGAAAACACCGATTGAGGAGGTGTTTTCTGTTTCCATGGATGGAGATCTATCCTCGTTCAGAGGCTCCAAACGCTCCGGGTGGGGCATTTTCTCCCACTTTTGGAGGCAAAATTGCCTCTGGCGAAGGCTCAAAAGCCGGCCCGAGAGGGAAAATAGCCCCCCAAAGAGGCGAAAACACCGATTTAGGGGCCTTTTCTCTTACCATGGAAAGAGATTTCCCCTTTTCGGCAGGCATTTTCCCTTTTCGGCAGGCATTTTCCCTTGTCGTGGAGGCCGCCAGCGGCTCGCCGGCGGCGTCTGGCCTGGTGAGCGTGCGGCGCGTACCGACCGACACCATTTTGAGAGGATCGCGCAAGGAGTTGGGTTGGGCGCACCGCCGCGAAACTACCGGCGAGACGCCATCCGGCGTCGTTCCATACTCTCGATCCGCTTTTTTCGCTCGGTGATACGATCTCGCGCCGCGCGTTCGCGCACTACTTGCCCCGGAGGTTTCCCAGGTGGATATCGCAGTCATCGGAACGGGCTATGTCGGGCTCGTTACCGGGGCCGGTCTGGCCGACTTCGGCAACGACGTCATTTGTTGTGACATCGATCCGAAAAAAATCGACGCCCTGAACAACGGGCAGATTCCGATCTACGAGCCCGGTCTCGACAAGATCGTCAGCCGCAACGTCGGCGAGGGACGGCTGCGTTTCACCACTGACCTCGGCGACGCCATCAGCCGCAGCCGCGCCATCTTCATCGCCGTCGGCACGCCTCCCAAGCCGGACGGCTCTGCAAATCTCACCTACGTCGAAAACGTCGCGCGCACAATCGCCTCGCACATGAACGGGCCGAAGCTCGTGATCACGAAGTCGACGGTGCCAATCGGAACGGGCCGGATGATCGAGCAGATCCTCGAAGAATCCGGCAATGGCCAGAAGGGCTCCGTCGTTTCGAATCCCGAGTTCCTGCGCGAGGGTTCGGCCATCGAAGACTTTCTCAAGCCCGACCGCGTCGTCATCGGCGCCTCGGACGAAGAATCGGTCGCGCTGATGCGGGAGATCTACGCGCCGCTGCACTCGCTCGAGATCCCGTTCGTCGTCACGAACGTTGAATCAGCGGAGCTGATCAAGTACGCGGCGAACGGCTTTCTGGCTACGAAGATCTCGTTCATCAACGAGGTCGCGCAGATCTGCGAACGCGTCGGCGGCAATGTGCAGGATGTCGCACTCGGCATGGGGCTGGATACTCGCATCGGCCCGAAGTTCCTCCAGTCCGGCCCAGGCTTCGGCGGATCGTGTTTCCCGAAAGACAGCTCGGCCATGGCCACGATCGCCCGCGCTCACGGCTATCCGTTTCAGATCATGGAAGCGGTGCTGCGCGTCAACGACGACATCAAGCAGCGCATGGTGACGAAGATCATCGAGGCATTGGGCGGCGACGTGAAGGGGAAGATCATCGGCATCCTCGGTCTCGCCTTCAAGCCGGATACCGACGACATGCGCGACTCGCCCTCCATCCCCGTCATCAAGGGCCTGCAGGCCCTCGGCGCGCGCATTCAGGCCTACGACCCGCAGTCGATGGAGAACAGCCGCGCGATTTTCGAGAACGTCGAGTATTGCGAGGACGCGTACGGCACCGCCGAGGGGGCTGATGCGATCGTGCTGGCAACGGAGTGGAACGCGTTCCGCGCGCTCAACTTCGAGCGCATCAAGAAAGCCATGAAAGTGCCGAATCTTATCGACCTCCGCAACGTCTACGATCCGCAGCGTATGAAGGCACTCGGCTTCTACTACTCGTCGGTCGGCCGCGCCGAAGATGTGCGCAAGGCGGTCACCGCCTGATGGGCCGTGCGCTCATCACCGGCGGCGCCGGATTCCTCGGCTCGCACCTTTGCGAGCTGTTCCTCGAACGCGGCCACGAAGTCATTGCCATCGACAACTTCATCACCGGCAATCCCGCCAACATTCAGCATCTGATCGGCCGCGAGGGATTCTCGTTCGTGAAGTACGACGTCACGAACTACATCCACATCGATGGTAATCTCGACTACGTCCTCCACTTCGCCTCGCCGGCCAGTCCGATCGATTACCTCGAAAAGCCGATCCAGACGCTGAAAGTCGGCTCGCTCGGCACGCACAAAACGCTCGGCGTAGCCAAAGATAAAGGCGCGCGCTACCTCATCGCTTCGACCTCCGAGGTCTATGGCGATCCGCTGGTGCACCCGCAGAAAGAGGACTACTGGGGCAACGTGAACCCGGTCGGTCCGCGCGGCGTGTACGACGAGGCGAAACGGTTCGCCGAGGCGATGACGATGGCCTATCACCGCTTCCACGGCGTCGAAACGCGCATCGTGCGAATCTTCAACACGTACGGTCCGCGCATGCGAATCAAAGACGGTCGCGTCGTGCCGGCGTTCATCTCGCAGGCGCTGCGCAACGAACCGATGACAGTGTTTGGCGACGGCTCGCAGACGCGCTCGTTCTGCTTCGTCACCGACCTGATCGAAGGCATCTACCGCCTGCTGATGTCCGAGGAAGTGAACCCGACCAACATCGGCAATCCGAACGAGATGACGGTGCTGCAGTTCGCCGAGGAGATCAAACGCCTGACCGGCAGCAAGGCGCCCATCGAGTTCCGCCCGCTCCCCGAGGATGATCCCAAGATTCGCCGGCCCGACATCACGAAGGCGCGGACGCTCCTGAATTGGGAGCCGGTTGTGCCGCTGGAAGAAGGGCTGACGAAGACGATCGACTATTTTCGAAGGGTGCTGTGATGATCAAACGCGTCGTGATCGCATTCGCCGCCGGCTTCGTCTCCACGGCCGTCTTTCACCAGTGCGTGCTCGCGCTGCTGCACGTGTTCAACATCGCGCCGAAGCCCGCCTGGCCGATGCAGGCCGTGCCGCCGTTCGGGATTCCAGCAGTGATCTCGCTGGCGTTCTGGGGTGGCGTGTGGGGCGTGATCATGATGCCGATGATCGAAGGCCGCCGCGGCGCGTCGTTCTGGACCGCGGCCATCCTCTTCGGCGCGATCTTCCCGACGCTGGTGGCGTGGTTCATCGTCTCGCCGATCAAGCATCAGCCGATCGCCGGCGGATGGAAGCCGCGCGCGATGATGATCGGACCGATCGTCAACGCCGCCTGGGGCTTCGGTACGGCGCTGATCTATCGGGTATTCGTTCCGCGTTGACCTATGAGGCGCGTCGTGGTCACAGGAATGGGTGTGATCTCGCCGCTCGGCAACGATTCGGACACGCTCTTCTCCGCGTTGATGGAAGGACGGTCTGGCGTGCGCGAGGTCATCACCGAAGGGCCAAAAGGCACGAATGCGAACGCGGGCGGCGCCGCGGATTTTGATCCCACGCCGTATGTGCAGCGTCCCGACCAATACGATCGCGTGACGCAGTTTTCGATCGCCGCGGCATCGATGGCGGTGAAAGACGCCAGCATCGAATTCACCGACGCGAACCGAAATCGCGCCGGCGTTTCCTTCGGCACCGGCATGGGCACGGCCAATGCGCTCGAAGAGACATTCGCGCAGTTGCTGCTGCGCGATCCCGACCGCGTGAAGCCGCTGACCGTGCTGAAAGTGATGAACAACGCGCCCGCGGGACACATCGCCATTCAGCATGGCCTGGCCGGACCGGATCTCACCTACTCCTGCGCATGCTCGTCGTCTTCCGTGTCGATCGGCGAGGCCTTCCGGCAGATCCGTCATGGTTACGCGGACGTGATGATCGCCGGCGGTGCCGAGGCGCCGCTGACGTTCGGCTTTTACAAGTCGTGGGAGGCGATGCATGTGCTGGCCATGCCCGACCGCGCGAACTTCTCCGCCGCCTGCCGGCCGTTTTCAAAGAATCGCACCGGCCTGGTCCTCGGCGAAGGCGCAGCCATGGTCATCCTCGAAGAGCGCGAATCGGCGATGCGCCGCGGCGCGCGCGTCTACGGCGAATTGATCGGCTACGGATCGAGCAACGATCACCAGCACATCACCAAACCGTCCGTCGACGGACAGGCGATGGCCATGACGCTCGCGCTCGACGACGCGAAGATCGCGGCAGACGACATCGACTACATCAACGCGCACGGCACCGCGACCGTGTTGAACGACGTCACCGAAACGCGCGCGATCAAGAAGGTGTTCGGCGACCGCGCCTACAACATCCCCGTCAGCTCGACAAAGTCGATGCACGGCCACCTCCTCGGCGGCGCCGGCGCGCTGGAGTTCGTCATCTCCCTGCTGGCGTTGAATCGCAACGCCGTGCCGCCTACCGCAAACCTCGACGTCCCCGATCCCGACTGCGACCTCGACTACGTTCCCGGCCACGGCCGGACGGATCAGGACCTCCGCTGCGTGATGTCGAATTCATTCGCCTTCGGCGGCACGAACGCGGTGCTGATCGCGCGGAAGCTGTCATCCTGAGCCGCCGTAGCCGCGTCGCGCGAAGCGCAGAGCGACGAAGGACGGCGAAGGATCTCAAGATGCGCTGCATTTGCTGAAACCCGGTTTCAGCGCAGTCCGCGCATCTTGAGATCCTTCGCCGTCCTCCGGCGTCTCCGCCTTCGGCTATGCGCCTCCGGCAGCCTCAGGATGACACCGCTACTTGTTTTCGAATTGCGTCTTGCGCTTGCCCGTCTCCCGGAGCCGGTCCAACCGAAACAGCTTCGGGACTTCCTTCCCTGACAAAACCATCTGCGCGGTCATCTCGCCGACTGCGGGCGACAGTTTGAAGCCGTGACCGGAGCCTCCGCCGGCCAGCCAGACATTGGCGGCCTCGGGATGGCGATCGATGATCAGGTGGCCGTCGGGACTGTTTTCGTACTGGCAGACTTCGGCCGCAACGAGCGGCGCGTTGGCAAGCTCGGGGAAACGTTCCGCGATCAAGCCGCGAGCGCGGGCAATTCCTTGCTGCGTCGGAGCGCGGTTCGCCGACGTCGGATCGATCGGTTCGCCGCGGGTATCGTCGGAGATCTTGAAGCCGCGGCCGTGCACGTCGGGGATGCCGTAAAAGATCCGCTCGCCGAAATCGATCCAGATCGGGAGATGGGCGGGAAGGTAGCGCTGCGATCCGGCGGGGGTTCCGAAGTAGTAGACCTCCTGCCGCGTCGGGTGGATGCGATCGCCGATGACCTCGGGGAAAAGTTTGCCCAGCCACGGTCCGCACGCGAAGACGTACGCATCCGCTTCGATCCGCGAGCCGTCATCGAGCCGAAGATCCGTTATCGAGCCGCCGGCGATCGCGCCGGGTTTGATGCGCGCCTGCCGATAGTTGCCGCCGGCTTTTTGAAATGCATCACGAACGACGCCGCAGGCCTGCCTCGCCGACAGCGCGCCGGCGCGGCGTTCGAGCCACGCGGAGTGAACGCCGCGAAAGTTGATCTGCGGATAACGCTCCTTCGCCTCGGCGATGGTGAGCTTGTCGACCGGAAAGCCGAGCTCCTGCAGGATGCCCACGGAGGAACGGACGTACGCGTCATCCTTTCGATGCAGCCAGAGCGCGCCGGTCTCGGTGTACAGCGGCTCGCCGGACGTCTCGATGATCTTCTCCCACAGCTCGTATGCGCGCTTGACCATCTCCACGTAAATGCGGTCGGGTCCGTAGATGGCCCGGATGACGCGCGTCTCGCCGCCGGAGCTGGAACGCGGATTCCCCGGGCCCCACGAGTCGATGAGGTCGACCTGCGCGCCGAGCGTGAGCAGATGCAGCGCGGTCCAGCCTCCGAAGGCACCGCTGCCGATCACCACCACGCGCGGCTTCGATTTGCCGGAAAGCGGCTGCGCGTCGCCGCGGCCCATCGATGCTGCCAATGGAACCGCTGCGACGCACTTCAGAAACGTTCGCCGGGATACGCCGTTATCGGAGATGAGCGTCTCCTAGAAATTCACTCGTGTGCTGATGCCGATCGTGCGGGGCTGGTTGATCAGGAATCCGACGCGGGCCCGCGTCCCGCGCTCCTGGTCGAGCGCAAGCAACGCATTCTCGTTGGTCAGGTTGTTGACGAAAAGCGCCGTATCCCATTTGTTGTACAGGACGCCGATGCGGAGATTGACGATGTCGTAGGCGGGCAGCTTCGGATTGAACGTAAACGTGCTCTGCGTGAACGGCCTGCCGATCCCACCGTTGCCGAACGAATTCAGATTGACCGTTCCGAAGCCAGCGGCCTGGTCGCCGATCTGCGTGTAGCGGTCGCCGATGTGCTGATAAACGCCCGTGGTGTAGCCGGCCCAGGTACCGGTCGTGTGCCAGTGCACCGTGCCCGCGGCAGTCATCTGAAACTCGGGAACGGTCGGAAGACGGTTGCCCTTCTGAATGCCCGAAACCACGGACACATGCCCGGTCGAGTCAGTCGAGGTCAAAGTCGATTCGAGCTGCGACTTCGTGTGGCTCGCGGAGATGGCGAAGTCCCACAAATCCGTCGGCGCTACTTCGAACTCCGCTTCCAATCCCTCGCTCTTCGACTTGGGAACGTTGAAAACGACGCGCGACGAGCACGACCCCGCGGTGACCGTGGCCTGAAGATCGTGAATATCGGCGTAGAACGCGGAAGCGTTGAATGAGCCGCGGCCGCCCATGATCCTCGACTTCGATCCCACTTCGTAGTTCCACAGCGTTTCGTCTTTCCACGATCCTCGGCCGCCGAATGTGACGAGGTCGGCCGCGGTGCAGAGCGGAACGTTCAGCGGATCGTTGATGCCGCCGAGGCGGAACCCTTTGGAGATCTGCGCATTGAGACGGGTCGTGTCGTTCAGCTTGTAACTGGCCATCACGCGCGGCGCGATGCCGTTCGCTTTTGTCGAGCCGGACGTCGTCCCCGGATCGGCGAAGATGCCGTCGAATGTCTGCGTGCGATCCTCTTTGAAGTTGTAATAGCGCAGACCGCCGGTGACGTCGAGGCGATCGGTGACGGGATAGGTTCCTTCGCCGAAGACCGCGAACTGATTGAACTTGTATTTGAGGTTCGAGAAGAACAGCACGTCCTTGGCAGCGCCGAACGAACCTTTCGTCGATCCGATCTTGGCGAGATCTTCGAATCCGGCCACATTCAGGCTCTGCCCGTACTTGCGATCGGTGTGGCTGTAGAACGCGCCGCCGACCCACTGCAGCTTGTTCGTGGTGCCGTTCAGGCGAAACTCCTGTGTCAGCGCCTTTGCCTTCGTGGCGTCGTCAAGCGGCGCGTTCAGCGTGTAGACGGCAGGACCCAGTCCGATGGAACCGCCGGTGATGCTGGCCGTAAGCGCGGTGGCGTCGCGGAGTACGTCGACGTTGCGATCGGAGTACGACGTGATCGACGTGAAGGTCTTTCCGCCGCCGAGGTTGTAAGAAACGTTCACGTCGCCGAGGAGGAACTTGTCGTTGAAGGGCTCCTGGAACTGCGTGAACTGCTCGCGTTCCCCGAGCGTGACCTTCGGACGCGTGGTGGTGAACGGATTCGCAAGGATGTTGAAGGCGTCTTCGCGATTCCAGCCGTTCATCTTCACCTTTTGATAGAGGATGCGCGGCGTGACGCTCAGCTTGTCGTCCGGCTTGATCAGGAAGGAGAGCCGCGCACCAGTGCGGCTTCCGTCGTTGACGTCCTTGTTGACGCCCAGGCTCGGCTGCACGGCGTCGACGAATCCGCCGTAGCGCGTGTAGTAGCCGACGAAGCGCATGGCCGCGGTCGGACTGAGAGCCGCATTCGTGGCCACTTTCAGGCTTTCACCAATGCTGCCGCCGCTGATGGAACTGCCGCTCAACTCGCCGACCGTCTCCGACACGCCGAGCTTCGGCTGATTGCTGATGTAGCGCACCGTGCCGGAGAGCGATCCCGATCCGAACAGCGTCCCCTGCGGTCCGCGCAGGACTTCGATGCGCGACATGTCGAAGAGGTCGATGTCGGGCGTGAAGAGCGAGAGCGAGATGACCGACTCGTCGAGGTAGACGCCGACCTGCTCCTTGACGCCGGGCTGGTCGCGCACGATCTGGCCGGCCGATACGCCGCGCATGGCCACTTGGCTCTGTCCCGGCCCGAGGTTCTGGACGGTGAAGCCGGCCACGTTTGCGGAAACGTCTTCGAGAGTCTCCGCGCCGCGGTCGCGAAGCTGCGATTCCGTTGGCGCGGCCACGGAGATGGGAACTTCCTGCACCGTCTCCTCGCGTTTGCGCGCGGTCACCACGACTTCTTCGGAGACCTTCGGCTTCTTGTCGTCCTCCGCCTTCTTTTCAGCGGGCGCCGGCGGCTTGGTTTCCTGCGCCAGGAGAGGAAGACTGGGGATGGAAATGGTCAGGGTCAATACGCACAACGCGGCTCGTGTGCCGAGACTTTTCATGGTTCCCCCTTTTTTTCAACCGGGCTTACATATGGATGAGGCCGCAATTGTGGGCTGAAGGAGTGGAGGGGTCAAGCGCTCGCGGTCGAAGAAGCGGAAATGAATTGCAGCTTCAACGGCCGTGCTTTTCAACCAGGTGTTCGTGATACTCCTGAACGGCGTCGCCATCCGGCGCGATGCCGATCAACCGGCGAACGGTGGGAGAGAACTTGTTCTCGTCTTCGTCGCCTATCGGCAAAGCAGACAAAAAACGGTTGACGAGCTGCGAGACGTTGGTGTTGTGCAGTTGGCTGTACTGTTCGCCGCGCTTTACGGCTTCGGGATCGAGAGAGAGGGTCTTGCGCTGCTTTGCCATGTCTTGATTCCTGCATGTTATTCTCCGCCGGTCGGCCGGCCGCAGGGAATAGCATCGAAACCCGCTTCTGTTCGTGCCGGTCTAGTGTTCAGGCCCTTAGCTCAGTTGGTTAGAGCGCTACCTTGACACGGTAGAGGTCAGCGGTTCGAGTCCGCTAGGGCCTACCATGATGACGTTCGACGCGCCGGCCACCGCCGGCGTTTTTCGTATGGGCCGCAAAGCACGCCAGAAACTGACTCGCACCGCGCCGGAGCCGGTCGTCGCCGCCGCTCCTGAAGCGACGCCTGCGCCGGCCGCTTGGAGTGCGCGTGACTGGACGATCATCGCCCTCCTCGTCGCGCTCACGTTCCTCGTCTTCGGGCAGGTCGCCTCGCACTCATTCATCAACTTCGATGACGGCCAGTTCGTCTACGAAAACCAGCACATCCTGAATCGCGACGTCGCGTGGGCGCTGACGTCCGTGGACATCGGCTGGTATCCGCTGACGTGGCTCTCGCACATGCTCGACGTCAGCATCTGGGGTCAGCGTGCGGGGATGCATCTCCTCACCAGCGTCGTTCTGCACGCGCTCAGCACCCTGTTGCTGTTCCTGGCGTTGCGTCAGCTAACGCGCGCTCCCTGGCCGTCCGCGTTCATCGCCGCGCTCTTCGCCATCCATCCGATGCACGTGGAATCGGTGGCGTGGGTGTCGGAGCGGAAAGACACGCTCTCGACGCTCTTCGCCATGCTCGCGCTCTGGCTCTACGCGCGGGCTCCGCGGCGGATGCTCGGCGTCTCGATCGCGATGGCGCTTTCGCTCATGGCGAAACAGATGTACATCACGCTGCCGTTCGTCTTTCTGCTGCTCGACGTCTGGCCGCTGAATCGTCTGCGCACCTTCGACGAACTTCGGCAGCGTGCGATTGAGAAATGGCCGCTGTTCATCCTCACGATCGTTGGTGCCGCCGCCGCGATCATTGGACAGCGCAGTTTGAGTGCGATTCAGACGTCGCTCCCGATCGGCGAGCGCATCGCGAACGCGCTCGTCGCTTACGCCACCTACGTCAGGAAACTATTCGTGCCGACGGACATGGCGCTGCCGTATCCACTCGTGCATCGATCCTTCGACGACGCGATTCTGCCGCTGCTGATCCTGGCGGCGATCACGGTCGCGGTTTACGTCGCGCGCCGCACCGCGCCCTACCTCACCGTCGGCTGGCTCTGGTTTCTCGGCACGCTCATTCCGGTCATCGGCATCGTGGCCATCGGCACGCAATCGATGGCCGACCGCTACACGTACTTTCCCTACATCGGCCTCTTCATCGCGCTCACGTTCGGCGCGCTCGATCTCGCTGCGCGCTTCCGGATTCCATCGATGGCGCTGGCCGCGATCGCTGCAATCGCGGTTGCCGGCTACGCGTATGTGACCGTGCACCAGCTCCGCTATTGGAAAAATTCGGAAACGCTCTTCGCGCATACGCTCGATGTCACTACCGACAACTCTGTCGCCGAATACCTCCTCGGGCAAACGCTCCAAACCACGAAGCCGGACGAGGCCATGCCTCACTTGCAGCACGCCATCGACCTGACGCTGCCCGCGCTGAGAATTCAGGGAACGAAAGCGCCGGATTGGTTCCCGCAGGCGTACGTGGCGATGGGCACCGCGCTGGTGGTGAAGGCGCGCACGATGAGCGACTCGCCGGTGCGAACGGCGTTGCTCCGCGGTGCGATTACGAACAATCGTTACGCGCTGTCCCTCGACCCGAAAACGCCGCACGCGACGAACAACATCGCCGTTGCCACGCAGATGTTGCCGCACAATCCGCGGCAGGACGACTACGACCGGTATCTCGACGAAGGCACCAAGCTCTCGCAGGCCGGCCGCTACGAGGAGGCGGTGAGCCAGTACCGCCTCGCCGTCGAGATCTTCCCGCAGTCCGTCGAACCTCACATCTACCTTGGCCTCGGCCTGCTCCAGGCCAACAAGCGCTCCGCAGGTGTTGCCGAACTCCGCGCCGCAAAGGCAATCTCGCCCACCGACGCGAACGACTTCCTCACGAACGCGCTGCACATGCCGAACAACCCGCAAAACCTCGACGCGTTCATTGCGCAGGCATCGCAGTAGGCTTTCACCACAGAGGCACAGAGATCACAGAGAGACTTCCTCTGTGTCCTTTGTGGTTCAAACGCCTTTACGGCGCCACAAACTGCGCGACGGTCTCCTGAATCGCGCGGCGCACGGCGTCGTTGCTGCCCATCTTCGGCGTCCAGCCAAGGGCAGTCATACGCGAGGTGTCGAGTCGGACTTTCGGGACGTCGCCGGGCCAGCCGCGTGAACCGCCGGTTCGCGTCACTTCGACCTTCGCCGGATCGAGGCCCATCGCCTCGATCGTCCATTCTGCGATCTGGTTGACCGAGGTCCAGTCGGGGACCGCGAGGTTGTAGCAGTTGACCAGGTCTTTCGCAGTGGCGTGACCGAACATCATGCCGTCGAGGCAGTCTTCGACGTGGACGTACGGCTTCGACTGCGTGCCGTCGCCGAGGATTTCGAGGCGGGTCGGGTCGCGCTGCAGCTTCAGGACGAAATCGTGAATGACGCCGTGCGTCGGATAACCGCCGACGATATTGCCGAAGCGGAACATCCAGCATTTCATCTGGTATCCGGCCGCGAACGCGGTGATCAGCGTCTCGCAGGCGATTTTGCTGGCGGCGTAGAACGAGATCGGGAAGAGCGGTCCGTAATTTTCCGGCGTCGGCAGGATCGTCGGTTCGCCATAAATCGCGCCGCTGCTGGAGAAAATGAGCTGCTTCGTATTCGAAACGCGCATCGCCTCGAGCAGGTTGTACGTGACCAGCGTGCCGCCTTTGAGATCGAAGTCGGTGTAGCTGGTGCCGTAGCTGATGTCGCTGTTCGCGGCGAGGTGCCAGACCAACTCCGGCCGCAGACGCTGAAAAAGCGCCACGAGGCGATCGCGGTCGAGCAGATCGAACTCGTGAAAGGTGAAGCCGGGTTTCTCCAGCGACCGCGCCACGTACTCGCGCTTGCCGAGAAAGAAGTTGTCGATGCCGTGGACCTCATGGCCCTCGGCGAGGAGACGTTCGAGAAGATTGGTGGCGATGAATCCGGCCGCGCCGGTGACGACGATTCGCATGTCGCAGTAGATTAGTGGATTAGTAGATTAGTAGGTCAGTGGATCAGGAGGGGCGCCGCTCGGCTCGGCAGGGTCAGTGTGGCACAGACACTCTTGTCTGTGCTTTGGCAAGCTACCTAACTGTGAAGCAACCGCCGGGTTTCATTTACCGGTCTCGCGACCCTCACCAGTACAGACAGGAGTGTCTGTGCCACACCGATTGCGGATTCAACTAGTCCACTAATCCACTCGTCGTCCGCGCCAGCTCCTCCGGCGTGCCGATGTCGAAGAAATTCAGGTCGACGATTTCGCAGGCTAGTCGGCGCTCGGCGGCGAGCAGCGGGAAAATCGACTCTTCGAACGAGCAGGCGCCGGTCGGTGGGAGCAGGTCGATGACGCTGGACGGCATCAGCGAAAAGCCGGCGTCGATGTACGGCAGCTCGGGTGCGCGCTTGTCGAATCGGATGACGCGATCGCCGTCGACGTCCGCGTTGCCGACCGTCCGACGCGGATAGACGGCAACGCACGGTTCGTCGTGCGCGGATACGAAGCGGTCGTAGTCGTAATACCGCAGCACATCGCCGTACGTCATCATGAAGGTCTCGCCGAGAAGCGCGCGCGCCTCGCGGATCGCCCCTCCGGTGCCGAGGGGCTCGGTTTCGCGGCTGTAGGTGATGTGTACGCCGAACTTCCCGCCACCCCCGAAATGCTCTTCGATGACCTCGGCGCGATATCCGGTCAGGAGGACGAAGTCGCGCAATCCGCGGCGGGCGAATGAGTCGATGACGCGTTCCAGGTACGGGCGACCATTGATCGGGATCATCGGCTTCGGAAGTCCGCGGGTGAGTTCGCCGAGACGCGTGCCGAAACCTCCAGCCAGGATCGCTACTTTGGTAGAGGACGAATGTTGAATGTTGAATGTTGAATGTTCAATGTTGAATGAAGGAGTCACGACCAGCTCCTCGGGCATTCAACATTCAACATTGAACATTCAACATTCAACATTTTGCTTCTAGCTCCGCCGCTTGACCTTGCGCGCCCGCCAAAGTCTCTTGAACGTCCACACCGTGGACTTCCACCGCTGCAGTGTCGATGCGCCGATGCGGTCGCGGTACTCGATTGGAATCTCCGCCACGCGGTAGCCCATGCGGTAGGGGATCACCATCATGTCCACCGGCAACGCCGGACCTTGCGGATCCCACGTCACCGTTTCGAGCATCGATTTTCTGTACGCGCGCATGCCGCTGTGCACGTCCGTGGTGCGGATGCCGTGGAGCAGTCGCGCGGTCCAGGCGAAGATGCGGTTGGCGAGGTAGTTCGCGAACGGCATCGCTTTCGGCCGCTTGGCCAGGCGCGTGGCGTTGACGAGGTCATAGCCTTCGTCGATGAGCGAGATGAGCGTCGGGATCGTTTCGACGGGATAGGTATCGTCGCAATCGAGCGTGATGACGATGTCGCCCGCGGCGTCGCGAACCGCGCGATCCATGGCCGGCCCGTAGCCTTTCGGCGGGAACTGCTTGAAAACGCGGCAGCCGAGCTCCGTGGCGATTTCCGCGGTGCGGTCTTTGCTCGAATCGACGAGGAAGATCTCTGCATCCGGCACGACGCGGCGAATGTCGCCGACGACTTTCGCGACGGCGCGCTCCTCGTTGAGCGTGATCATGGAGATGGTGAGTTTCATGTGCAGTGATAAGTAGATTAGTGGATTAGTAGATTAGGAAAGCGTGGATCAGGGTCAGTTCTCGTTGAATCCCTCTAATCGACTGATCACTAATCTACTAATCCACTGCCTTTCGGGCTTCGAAAATCATCTGGAACGCGAGCGCGCCGGGCCAGGCGGAGGCGATGACGCGCTCGATGGGGTCGATCGTTTTCATGTAGAGCTTGTACGGCCGCGAGTCGATCAGCGATGACGGATCGTGAGAGTCGCTGGCACTGTCGCTGCCGAGGAGCTTTTTTGCGAGCGGGACGAACGGGCGCACGAGGCCGGGATTGTATGTGCGGCGGACGATTTCCAGCCCCATCGATTCGATCATCTCTCGTGCCGTGCGCCGCGTGAAAAAGCGGAGGTGCGTGCGATCGAGAACGCCGGTTTCCTCGTAATGGAAACGCCCGAGGAGCAGGTTCACGCGCACGGACCAGAGGCCGACGTTCGGCAGCGAGACGATGAGGCTTCCGCCGTCCTTCAACAGATCGAGATAGCTGCGAAGAACTCCGATGGGCCATGCCAGATGTTCGAGGACGTCCGCGAAAATGATGACGTCGAAGAGCCGGCCGGTAACAGGGTGGCTCTGAAGATCGCCGTGAACGACTTCACTGAGCCGGGTGCGTGCGACGGCGACCGCCTCGGCGCTCGATTCGATTCCGGTGACGCGGTTGCCGCGCGCTTCGATGTGCTGCGAAGTCGTCGCGAAACCGCAGCCGACATCGAGAACGTCGAGGTTCCTGCGATTGCCCCAAAGGCGGAGCAGACCCCAGTTCACGTCCTCGAAGTAATGATAGTTGGCGGATTCGTACATTAGGTCGCCAGCTGCTCCGCCAATGCCAGCGCCCTCTCGATGCATACATCGCTGTTGATGTAATCGAACTGCGCGAAGCGGCCGAGGAGGTGCAGGCCGGTCGCGGCGACGGCGTTGCGCATCGCGGTGACGTTGGCGCGGTAGTCGAGGTCGTAGACCGGGTAGCCGTAGAGAAAACGGACGACCTTGCGGTAGACGATCATGGATGGATCGACGAGTCCGGTCATCTCCAGCTCGCGGAGCGTGCGGTCGATGATGGCATCGTCGCTCATTTCCCACGCGCCGTCGCCACCTTCGTTGGTGGTGATCTCGGCCATTACCGACGACGATCCGGCGGGCACGCAGTGCTCGCTGAACGCTTTCGGGAACGAGAGGCGGTGAAAGAGAAGACTCGGATCGGGAACGTAGAGCGCGGTGTAGGGATAGCCGCGATCTTCGTTGCAGCCGATCAGGACGTTGATCAGCGAGTTGTAGCGGAGCGTGGCGGCGAGTTTGTGCACGTCATCGGGCGCGTCCGTCCAGACTTTCAGCAGCTCGTGAATCGGCAGCGTGGAGACGAGCGTGTCGTACGTGCGCTCGTCGCCGTCAGCCGAGGTCACGCGCCAGCGCTTGCCGTCACGCGCGACCGAGGCTACGCGCCAGCTCGTGCGAATGTCGCCGCGAACATTTTTGGCGAAGGCGTGTACGAGCGATTCGTATCCGCCTTCGATCGGATAGTAGAAATGCAGCTGATGCAGATAGCCCTCGGTCGAAATGCCGATCGAGGACTTGAGCACATCCTCCATCGGCGGTTTCGGAATGCGCTCCACGAATTCGAGTCCGAGCTTCGCGGCCGGGTAGTTCCAGATCTTCTCGTTGTACGGGATGAAGTACTTCTCGGAGATGCCGGCGCCGAAGGTTTTGTACGACCACTCCGCGAGGTTCGACGGCGTGTCGTCAGCGTGCGGGTTGACGATGTAGCCGTAGATGCAGTCGAAGTTGTCCTGCGGCGGCAGCGCGGCCAGATCGTTCTCGAACGGATACTTCACGAAGCGGCCCTTGAACCAGATCTTGTTCTCGCGGCGGCGCTGATGGACGTTGTCGCCGAGCGTCTCCACCATGAGGTTCAGCACTTCTTTGTTCTTGCTGAACATGATGTGCGGGCCGGCGGCATCGAAGGTGAAGCCGTCCTCGACGATCGTTCCGCAAAGGCCCCCGATACTGTGTCGTCGCTCGACGACTTCGACGTCATCGCCGAGGAAGGAGGCGAGAGCGACGCCGGAGATGCCGCCGCCGAGAATGCCGATGGAGTGATGGCTCATGAAAGCGGCGTATTGTAGCCGCCCTCAGCGGTGGCACGGCGTGCGCGGCGCGATGCTGTTGGTACCGCGCGTGATCTCGATCAATGCGCCGAGGTTGGGGACGTGCCAGCGCGGTGAAGCAGAGCCTTCGAGCGACGCGCCGGGCGGCGGCTGGCAGAACGCGGCATCGTTCTTTGCGTTGATCAGCATGATGCCGACCGGCAGCGGCTCGCGCGAGATGGCGTCGAGACGTTGTCCGCGGCGGAGCGTCAGCGCGGTCGCCACGGAAACAGGAGCGCCGTCGACGAACCAGTCGATGCGCGCGCCGCGATCCGCGACCGAAGGCGGACCAACTCCGCGCCAGAGCGGACGCTCGAAATCGAGAGGCTGCCGATACCACGGATGCGACGCGAGGTTCGTTGATGCGTAGACATCGTAGGCACCGTCCGCGAGCACGACCCACCGCGCCGCCGGAGCGAGCGGCGTGACACGCGCGGACATTCCCGGCAGCCAGATTTCGCTCCAGAGCGGGAGGTAGTGCGTGACGAGGAATTCGCCGAACGGCCGGTGGTGGGCGGCCAGCCATTTGCGGACGTCATAGTCAGCGATCACGGCTGCGGGCGGATCGCGCACCACGTCCGCGATCGTGTAGCTCTCGAACAGCTTGTGTTCCTCCATCACAAAAACGTTGGCGCGCAGAAACCAGTAGCGATAGGCCGGCTCGCGGTGCAATGCCCAGCCGACGCTGTCGAACACTTTCGATCCGGCCGAGCGCCGATCGACTTCGCGCATGACGAAATCCTGGTAGACGGTGTCGTTCTCCTTGCCGCGGAAAAGAGCGGCGGCGATGTTGACTGCGGCAGCGAATGCGACCAGTGCGATGAGAGCGCGGCGGCGTGCGTCGGACGTTGCGAATCGATCGATCTCGATGGCCACGAACGGCGCCATCATCACGACAACGATCTCCAGGTGATAGTTGAAGACGAACTTCATCGCCGCGATGAAGAGGAGGCTTGCGGCCTGCAGGAAGGCCAGGAAGAAGTCGTCGCCAGGCGTGCGGAAGCCGCGCAGTGCGCGCACGAGGCCGATGGTGCCGATGACGAGGATGGCGATGCCGCCTGGATCGACCGTGGAGAGTTGGAAATTCGGAGTGGAATCGATGAGGCGCAATCCGAAGACGACCGCGAAGCGGTGCACGAAAATCCAGTCCGCCGGCGGTTGCTCGAAACCGACGGAGATCGAGTTGTCGCTCCACACCCGCTGCCACGCGAGGAGCGCGGAATGCGTCGCCGCGAAGTACGTGCATGCGGCCGCGAATGCCGCCGTGGCGCCCGCGAAACACCAGTTCGCGCGCGTGTTGCCGCCCCAGGCGCGGTCGCGGGTGCGCACGAGGCGCACCAGGAGCAACGTCAGGACAGTGAGCGGTCCGAGCCTCAGATTCGCGAATCCGGCCAGACAGAGCATCGCGCCGCCGAGGAAGGCGAACTTCGGACTGTCGTCGATGCGCTGCAGGCAAACCAGCGCGGCGATGTAGAGGACGCATCCGAGCACATCCACGCGGTACTCGACCGCGGGCAGCATGAAGAGCGAACTGCAGAGCACGACCGCCATCGCGGTCCATGCCGCGAACGGGGAGATGCCCGCGCGCCGCATCCAGCCGCGAAGCAGGACGAACGTGATGATCCAGAGCGGCAGCTGCGCCCAGCGCATCAGCAGGATCGCGCTCACGCCCGGGCTGTTCGTCAGCGCGGTGACCGGCGCGAAGACGAACCACTGCAGCGGCGTGTGGTGCTCCCAGAAATCGCGAAACGGAACGAATCCGCGCCGCACCCAGTCGGTGGCGCGGAAGAATTCGATCTCATCCCAGCCGATCGGATGGAGTCCCTGCAGTTGGAACAGTCGCGCGATGACCGACAGCAGCGAGATGCCGCCGAGCAGCGCGGTTGCGCGTCGAGTGTTCATCGCCGGTCGGATGCGGAGGTGAGGCAAGTGGTTGCCGGACGAGCGTCCGGCAACCGGGCATCATCAGATTTTTTTCGCGGCCTTCTGCAGCGACTTGCCGGTGGAGTTGAGCGCGTCCTTGGCCATCGACTTCGCTCCCTTCACGCCTTTGGCGACCTGCTTGTCGATCGCTTTGCGCGCCTCTTTGACCTTCGGCGCGGCAGCTTTCTTCAGCGCTTTCAGCTTCGGCTTGGCGGCTTTTGCAACGGCTTCGTAGGCGTCTTCACCCGCCTTCACCACCGCTTTGCCGACCTTCTTCGCAGTCTTCTGTACGTCCTTCTTCTTGATCATCGAACAGCTCCTTCGTTGATGTATCGGGCTACCTTAGCATGCGATGCGCGGATGATGCCCGTTGCGATTTCTACTTCACGCTATGCGCCGCTTCGGGATGCACCTGATCGAGGCGCACGCGGAACTCGCGAGCCCACGCGCCGAATGCGTTTTCTACATCGCCCCAGCGGCGATACGAGCCTAGTCCGCTGAAATACGCGCGGCCGGCCTTGCGGTCGGCGAAAGCAGCCACGCGCGCGTTCGTGTTGCTGTCGCGCATGTCCACTTCGATCGCGGCCTGGCCGATGTCGACGGTGGGCAGAAACAGGCCGACGCCGATCACGGTGCCGACCGCTTTCGCGGCCACGTTCTTGGCCGGATCGACGGGAACCAATTCCGTCAGCGCGGCGCGCACGCGGAGCACGCCGTCGCCGGGCTTGTCGACGATCGTGTAGCCGCCGCGCGTCAGTTCATCCGTGAACGCGATGCGCAGGTGCTCGCTCAGGTTCTTCAACTCCTCGGCGCTGCCCTTGTTGTCCGCCGCGTCCTTGCCGAGGGAGACGACGACCGGCTCGAAGAGGAAGGCGTGATAGTCGGCGAGGACGCCGGGACGGCTCGACCAGGCTCGCAGCGACGGACTGCCGGGGACCGATTGCAGCTCGATGCCGCTGCCGAGGAAGACCACATTCGGTTGCTTCGCCGACGTCGCGCAGCCGGCCAGGAACAGGAGCGCCAATACTGCACAAGATCTGGTCATTTCGTTTTCCTTTGCTCTTCGATCCAGCGGTCGACGTTCGATTCGAGGACGCTCAGCGGCACCGCGCCGCTGCCGAGGACGACGTCGTGGAACGCGCGCACGTCGAATTTCGTCCCGAGCGCTCCCTCGGCGCGTTTGCGCAGCTCTTTGATTTTCAATTCGCCCAGTTTGTACGCGAGCGCCTGGCCCGGCCAGGAAATGTAGCGGTCGACTTCCGTCTCCACCTCGTGCAGCGGCAGCGCGGTGCGCGTGGCCAGATAGTCGATGGCCTGCTTGCGCGTCCAGCCCATCGAATGGATTCCGGTGTCGACGACGAGCCGGCAGGCGCGCCACATCTCGTACGTCAGCCGGCCGAAGTTCGAATACGGATCCTGATAAATCCCCGCTTCGATGCCGAGCCACTCGCAGTACAGACCCCAACCCTCGCCGAACGCCGAGATGTACGAGAAGCGGCGGAAATTCGGCAGGTCGCCGAGCTCGCGCGCGAGCGAGATCTGCAGATGATGGCCGGGCACCGCCTCGTGCAGCGTGAGCGCCTCGAGGTTGTAGAGCGGCCGGCTCTCCAGCATGTACGTGTTGACCCAGTAGATGCCCGGCTGCGTGCTGCCTTGTGCCGGACCGACGTAGCGGCCGCTCGTGTACTTCGGCGCGATGTCGGCCGGCACCGGCTCGACGGTGTACGGCAGCCGCGGAAGCGTCTTGAAAAGCGACGGCAGCTTGCCGTCGATCCGCTTGGCGATGCGCGACGCGCGCGACAGCAGTTCCTCGGGCGTCTTCGCATAGAAGCGCGGATCGGTGCGGAGGAAGACGAGGAAGGCCGCGAAGTCGCCGTTGAATCCGGCCTCTTTCATCACAGCGTTCATCTCGCCGGAGATCCGCTCGACTTCATTCAATCCGATCTTGTGAATCTCCTCGGGGGTGAGATTGAGCGTGGTGAACTCGCGGATTTTCAACGCGTAGTACGCACGGCCGTCCGGCAGTTCGGAGGCGCCGAGCGTCGTGCGCGCGTTCGGCAGGTACTCGTTGCGGAAGAAGTCGAGGAACTCGCGGTATCCGACGACTGCGCCCTCCATCACGGCCGCGCGGCCCTCCGTCTGCAACCGCGCGCGCTCGGATTCGGGCACCGAGGAGGGGAACTTCCCGAACGGCACCCAGAAAACGCTCTTCGTCGGATCGTCGACGATGTGCGCCGTGATCGTCGAGTCGTAGCCTTCCAGCGTTGCGCGCGGAATCGTCATTCCTCGCTTGATGCCGATGCGCATCAGCGCAATCTCTTCGCGCACGTAGCGTGGCCACGCCTTGAGGCGGCTGATGTAGTTCTCGTAATCCTTCACCGTTGCCAGCGGGACGTCTTTCGGCAGGCGCGAGAAGCCGGAGTGGAATCCCGAGTCGGCGTTGAACGGAACCTGGTAGTCGCCTAGCTCGAACGATGCGGCCGAGTCTTCCAACCGCTGTTTGAAGATGTCGTAATTCACGACCTCGGCCGGCGGCAGCTTCGTGCGATCGATGTTCGCGAGCTCGCCGAGTACCGCCTTCGTATGCGCGTGGCGGCGTTCGAGATCGGGCATCGTTACCGACGGCAGCCGGTCGTCGTATTCGTGGCGGCCGACCGAGGTAGCGAAGAGGGGACTCTCGCGAAGCTGCGTTTCCCACGCGCGATCGAACAGCGAGTGAAGCCGGGCGACCTCATCCGCTGCACTGGCGGAAAACGCAAGCAGAGACACGACGACCAGGAGCGATAGCCGAAGTTTCATTCGCGAAGCTTACCGTCTGTCGCGGGAAGACAAGTTGACTTGACAGCGTTAGGCAAGCTAACTTTACATAAGGAGCCTCGCCATGACCCTTAGAAATCGCATTTTGAACAGCCCCTGCATGCTGATGATGATCGGAATGACCTGCTTCGTGATCGGGAACCCGCCGAGCTTCATCCACGTCGCGACGAAGTTGAATCCGGACGCTCTCGACTTCGGACGCGGCGTGATGCTCGGCCTCTCCATCGGCTTCAACCTGCTCGCCGCCTGGATGCACGGCCGGAACCGGCGCTGCGCGGGATAAGCAGGGAATCGCTCCGGACGAACTCCCGTTCGAGCACGAAGGATTGGGGATTCCCGGTCGACAAAAGGGCCTCGGTGGATGCGCCGGGGCCTTTTGTTTTCGGTTCTCAGCCGCCGACGCTCGTAGACGGATGCACTTACTGATGCGCGACGAGTGCGCGTACGCGCGCCGCGACTTCGTGGGTTACGCGCATGACCGCATCCAGAAGTTCTTTGTCGACATTCACCAGACCTTCGTATTCAACGGTGTTGCGCAGCCGGTGCGCGCTCTCGAGCACGCGCCACTGAGCGGCCGGAAGCGTCAGCGTGTGCGCCAAAGCCTGGAACACGATGTAGCGTTTATCCGGCCGGTAGCCGAGCCACCGCAGAGCGGCAAGACTGAGGGCATGTGCCGCGTTGTAGGCGAGGTCGAAGCGGCTTTCGATCGAAAGCGTTTCGTTTCCGGCATCGTGAAGCCGTGCTTCGCCGGAGCGAATCAACCCTTCAACTTCCGGCGCTGACGGCGCTTCAACCTTCAGCGCTCCGGTCGCAACGAGGTTATCGAGCTGTCGGTTCGGCATCGAGGCTCCCGATCAACGGAATCACCGCACCGGTGAGGACTTTGGTCAGAAACACATTGCCATTGTGACGCCGTCGCGCGAATTCTTCGGGCGTCAGGAGCGTCGGGTTGATTTTGCGGCTCACGGCCCGCTCCGCGCGTGTGAGGCGCGAGAAGAGTTGTTCGAGCGTCACATCCTTCGCGACTACGAGAAGATCGACGTCGCTGCCGGCGTGAGCCTCACCGCGCGCGATTGAGCCGTAGACGAGCGCGAGATCAATTTTTCGCGCGAGTGGAGTGAGCGCATCGCGCAGCGGCTCCGCGATGCCGCTCGTCTTGACGATGATCGAGCGGATCTCCGAAAAAATCGGACTGGCCTGGTTGGCGCGGTAATGCCTCTGGTTTCCGACCGGCGTGACCAGCGCGAGGCCGCTGCTGACGAGCCGTTCCAGTTCCCGCTGCACCGTGCCTCGGCCGCCTCCCGTGCGCCGGAAAATCTCCGTTGCGAAAAACGACTCATCGGGATGGCTGTACAGCAGACCAAGGACGCGCTGCTGCGTCTGCGTGAACAGCGCGTCGGAAAGATTGGATCGGTCAAGCGTACCCATTTCAGGTACGATCATACCCAAATCGGGTACGCAGTTCTACGGTTCCGTGGCGCCGATCACGCCTCCCATCACGGGCAGCACGATTCCGGTGATGTAGCTCGCGCAGACGGGTGAGGCCAGGAAAACGTAGGCTGGGGCGATCTCCTCCGGTTGCGCGGGGCGCTTCATCGAGGTGCCGTGGCCAAAGTCGGAGATCTTCGTCGCCGGTTTGTCCGCCGGGTTCAATGGCGTCCAGACCGGGCCGGGGGCGACGGCGTTCACGCGGATGCCTTTGGGCGCGAGGTTGGTGGCCAGCGACTTGGTGAACGCGTGGATCGCGCCTTTCGTCGCTGAATAGTCGAGCAGGATTGGCTGGCCGAAGATGCCGGTCTCCGAGCCGCTGTTGATAATGGCGCTGCCGTTGCCGAGGTGGGGGAGCGCGGCTTTGACGAAATGGAAGTAGCCGTAGATGTTCGTGCGGAAGGTCAGATCGAGATGCTCCTCGGTGATCTGATCGATCGATTCGGCGTGCTCCTGAAACGCGGCGTTGTTGACCAGGATATCGAGCTTGCCGAATTCGGCGATCGTTCGCTCCACGGCCTCGGCGCAGAAATCCGGATCCTTCACGTCGCCCGGAAGGAGCAGGCAACGCCGTTTCTCCTCGCGTTCGATGACGCGCTTGGTCTCCTCGGCATCGACCTGTTCGACGTCGAGATAGACGATGGCCACGTCCGCGCCTTCGCGCGCGTAGAGCACCGCCACGGCGCGTCCGATGCCTGAGTCGCCGCCGGTGATGAGCGCCACTTTGCCGGCGAGCTTCCCGCTGCCGCGATACTCCGGATTGCGGAACTGCGGCCGCGGAGTGAGCTTCGCCTCGATTCCGGGCTTGGACTGATGCTGCTTCGGCATCGGATTCTCGTGATGCTTGCGTGCGCCGGCCTGAACGGCCTTGTCGGATTTCTTCTTCGACGACGATTTTTTCTTATCGGCCGCGTCGATCTCGCGCTGCACTTTTCTCTGCTTCGCAACGGTTGCGGCTGTTTTCCTGCTGGCCATGTTGCCCTCCGAGTCGAACGGAATGCTTGTGACGTGCCGCATCGCTCCGAAACAGAAACGGCCATCCGCGAGGATGGCCGTTTCTGCGTGAAGCGTTTGATCTACGTCATCGCAGGCGGGCGACAGCCCAGGCGCTGAGCAGCGTCGCGAGGAGGAGCAACAGCCAGGCCGAGAGGGCAGGAGTCGGTGCCGCGGCAACCGACACCACCGTGACAGCCGTAGAGGAGTTGTCATTCGTGTTCGGATCGCTTTCGGATGCGGTGACCGAGGCGGTGTTGGAAACGGTCGTGTTGCTGTTCGGCATCTTCAGCGTCAGCGTGATCGTCGCCGATGCGCCGCCGGCGAGGGAGCCGAGCGTGCAGGTGACCGGGGTGCCGTTGACGCAGGTGCCTTGCGTACTCGTCGCGGAAACGAATGCCGTCCCGGCTGGGAGCGTGTCGGAAACGATCACGTTGCTCGCGCCGGTGACGCCGGGGTTGACAACCGTGATCGTGTAGACGACATTGGCGTTTCCGGCCGCGGTGGCGGCGCCGGTTTTGGTGAGGTTGAGATCAGCGCTTCCGACCACGTCGTCGTTCGTGATCGTGCCGGTTCCCTGCGCTTTGATGATGATGGCGTTGGCCGGCGTGGTCAGATTGACGAAGAACGTTTCATTCGGTTCGAAGGCCGTATCGCCGTTGACGGTGATGCTGACGCCCTGCGACGTTTGTCCCGGTGTGAACGTGACGACGCCCGATTTGGTCACGTAATCGTTGTTCGCGAGCGTGGCCGAGTTGTCGGCCGTCGCGTAGTTGACGGTGATCGTCGAGACGGAACTGGCGGTCAGAGACACCGTGAAGTTCGCGTTGACCGTCCCCGAGTTGCCTTCCGTCACGGTGACGTTGTTGATGGAGATGCCCGGCGATGCCAGGCCGTCGTCGTTGATGATCGTGCCGACGCCCTGGTTGTCGGCGATCGTCGCTCCGGCAGTCGCGCCGAGGTTCATGAAGAAGTTCTCATCCGGCTCGACGCTGACGTCGCCGTTGATGCCGATGGAAACCGTGGACGTGATCGCGCCCGGAAAGACGGTGAACGAACCGCTGTTGGTCTGATAGTCGGAACCAACGTTCGCGCTTCCGTCCGCGAGGCTGAACGGCACCGACAGCGTGATCGACGTCGGATTCGAAAGCGTGATCACGAAGTTCATGTTCGGACCGTTGCCCACGTTGCCTTCCACGACGGACGGATCATTGATGGTGATCGTCGGATTGGCGTCATCGTTCGTGATGTTCCCCTGGCCCTGCGCATCGCTGACCGAGGCGTTGCCGGGATTGAACAGATTGACGAAAAAGTCTTCGTTCGGCTCCGTCGTGACGTCGCCGTTCACGAAGACGCTGACCGTCTTCGTGATCTGGCCGGGAGCGAATGTGAGGCTGCCGCTGGTAGGCTGGTAGTCAGAGCCGGAGATGGCCGTGTCATCGGCGGTGGCGTAGTTGATGGTGACCGGGAAGGCCGAGGCGGGCGTGAGCGTGACGGTGAAGTCGAAACTGGTCGCACCGGAGTTGCCTTCGTTGAGCGTGACGTCGCTGATCGACAGTGATGGCAGCCCGTCGTCGTTCTTGATCGTGCCGGTGCCCTGGTTGTCGCCGATCGTCGCGTTGACCGGATTGGTTAGGTTCACGAGCAGTATCTCATCGGCTTCCGGCGTGACGTCGCCGAGGACAGAGACGGTGATCGTCTGCATCGTCTGGCCCGCGGTGAAGGTGACCGTGCCGCTGTTCGGCGTGAAGTCGCTGCCGGACGTGGCCGAGCTGCTGGCGGTGGCAAAGCTGGCCGTGACGGTCGACGCCGAGGCGGCGGAGAGGAAGACGTTGAACGTCATGATCGCCGTGCCGGCGTTCCCTTCGACGACCTGCGCATCGCTGATGGTGATCGATGGCGTTGCCGGAGTGCTGATGGCCGCACATGCCGAAAACTCGGACGTGTTCCCGAGCGAGTCGGTCGCCGTGGCGGTGGCGAAGCCGCCCGCAACTCCGGGAAAGGTCACATTGAACGTTCCCACGCCCGAAGCCGCGGTGATGACGGTCGCTTCGCCGAGGTAGGTCTGTCCTTCGCCGGCGCCGGATGGATCGCACGCAGTGCTCTGGAAAAACTGCACGGCATAGGTGCTCGACGGCGCGCTGCTCAGCGTTCCGGCGATCGTCACTGTGCCGGCGCCGAATTGCGCGGAGGTGATGACGGGGAAGTTCTGTAGGTCGTTGAAGAGGCCTGCATCGCCGTCGCCGGCATCGTTCGGGGTGATGCCGTCGTCGCCGAGGTCGATGCCGAGCGTGCCGTTGCTGAAGATCGAGTTGTAGCGAATCGTGTTCTGCCGCGACACCTTCGACGTGAAGGCCTGCAGCGCCACGCCGGCCTTCGTGTTGAAGGCGATGATGTTCGGCTCGGCCACCGTGCCGATCGTGTTCTGGTTCGCGCCGCCGGAGAAGCCGTCCAGGAGGGTGATGCCGTAAGTGTTCGGGATGGCAGCCGTTCCGTCCGCGCTCGTGCCGATTTTGTTGCCGACGACGAGCGTGTTCGCCGTGGTGTTTTCGAGCTGGATGCCGGCGGAGAAGGACGCGCTGGACGTGCTGCCGGAGATGACGTTGCCGCGGATGGTGTTCGCGCCCGCGCCGTTGAACGAAATGCCGGTGAAATTCGGCAGCGCCGCGGTGCCGGCCGCATTCGTGCCGATGTAGTTGTTCTGGATGACGTTGTTCGCCGTTCCGGAGTTGCCGAGCGTGATGCCGGCCGTGGTGCCGCCGGAGATCAGGTTGCGCGCGGCGGCGGCGGCACCGCCGATGGTGTTGCCCGTTGCAGTGTTGAGGATGAAAAAGGCGCTCCCGTTCGCCGCGGACGCCGAGGTGGAACTGCCGGCGGCGTTGGTGCCGAAGAAGTTGCCGTCGATGGTCATGTTCTTCGCGCCGTTCAGCAGGATGGCGTTGTTCCACTTCGTCACGAGCAGGCCTTTGACTTCGCCGCCGTTGACCGTGGCCAGGAAGTTGAGGCCGGTGCCGCTCGATACGCTGGCTCCGTTCAGCTCGATCTGCAGCACGGCGTTCTCGCCGAGCGAGAGCGTGTTGACGCTCGATCCGCTCTGCGAGTAGCCGTCGATGATGACCGCCTCGGTGATGTTGGGGAGGTTCGAAGCGGGCGAGATGGTGTGCAGCCCGGAACCCGGAATGGCGAAGGTGATCGTGTCGGTGCCGGCCGCGGTGTTCGCATCGATGATGGCCTGGCGCAGCGTTCCGGCGCCGGAATCGGCGACGCTGATAACGGTGAACGTCGCCGCGGATGCGCTCGTGGCGAGCAGCATCAGGAACGCAAACAGTACACGGCTATACGAAGCCGGACGAGCTTCAACGGATTGCATCTTTTCTCCTGTTCGGCTCTCGTGGCCGCGGGGAATGGGGAGGATGGTGTGGGATGGACGGACGGTGGAACCGGTGGCGAGTTGAGCAGCAGGTTACACGAAGAACACGGACGGAGCGTGACGACGCTCACGCCTCCGGCGATCGCGCTCGTTACGCGAGAGGTCCCACGCGCGGCAGCGACTCGGTAGTTGACTTCGGGGAATCGCCCGAAGGAAACTCCCGTTTGAGCACTGCAAGGATTGGGGATTCCCGGTCGACAAAGGGCCTCGGCGGATACGCCGGGGCCTTTTGTTTTCGATCAGGGAAAGACTTTCAGTCCGAAGCCAAATACGCTTCCCGCCGGGTTGCGATCGAGTTTCTTCTCGATCACCGAGTAAGCTCGGTTCGTCTGTGCCGGGTTCATGACATATCGCGCAATCGGTCGCGCCACGAGATCCGCGATTTGCAGCCCGGGAGCGTTCGCAGACTTTGGGACGAAGCGAGGTTCTAAGGTGAACTGCTGTCGTCGGTAGCTGGCCTTGTTACAGATCCTTCGAAACTCCAGCTCCAATTCATCATCTTCGCGTTTGCCGCGGCATTCGATGACGACGGAGATCGTCCCAATGGCTTTTCTCCTGCGTAGTACCTCGGCAACTCGCTTAAGGCCGAAATCCAAGGCTATTTCGTATGGGTTGTTCGGAACTTCGAAATGATCAACGAGACGATCTTTGCGGATCGCGGATGCGACGATTGTCATCGCCGTCGATTCGATTAGAGCTGTCAAATCCTCCAGGAATGCCGCTTTCCGCTGCGGGTCGCGAAGGATCGAGAAGTCGCCGATGTCCTTACGAATATCGCGTTCGTGCAGGATTACCTGGTCGTGACCAAAACTCGCGAATTTGAAGTCGGTCATGGCTGGAAGCAGTCCCCGAGAGTAGTCAGATTTGCGAAAGATGCAGAACGCAAGTACGAAAACGGGGAACTGCGGATCGATCGTCGCGAGGCCGTGATCTCCACTCTCGTCGACAAAAACGATGAATTCGCTTGCGCTCACTGCTCTGCCGCCTCCGGCGACCGCACCAGCTTCTCGAACAGACTCTCCAGCGCCGCCGCGAGGTCGTGATGCACGCCGGAATGCACGGGCGAGGTCTGGATGATCGTGCTGCGCGGGGCGACGAGCCAGTGGAAGCGCGCGCGCTGCGCCAGCGCACCGATCGGGCCTGCGTCCGCGGTGCCGGCGCAGACTTTCGGGATTGAGTCGAGGTAGCTGTCGATCATCGCCGTGTCGATGCCCGGCGCGAGCGCTTTGAGTCGCTTGTGATCGCAGCCGATGCGTGCGCCGAGGAAAGCGGCGGTGGAGGAGAAGAGGATCACGCCGGCGTTGAGGAACTCGCCGCGATCGACGCGCGGGACGACGCGCACGACGGCGTAATCAAACGGATAGCGCTTGCGCATCAGCGGCATCCTCCATCCAGCGTCGCGGCGATTCGAGACGGTGCAGCAAGTAGTCGCGATACGCCGCGCGATGATCGTTCACGGTCGCGAAGTTTGGTTCGTCGCCGAGCCACGTATCGGGGATCAGGTCCAGCACGGCGTCGATGACCTCCGGCGTCAGCATTGCTGCGAGCTCGCTGTCCACATCGCGAATCTCCGTCGCCCACGGCAGCAACACATGGTGCTTGATCGGCGCGAACGGATTGCGGCTGCGTTTCAGAAAATCGTCGCTCCAGTTGTGATGAAAGATCAGCGTCGCGCCGTGATCGATCATCCACAGGCCGCGGTGCCAGACCAGCAGATTCGTATTTTTCGGCGTGCGGTCGACGTTCGTCACCAGCGCGTCGAACCAGACGATCGACGACGCCAGGCGCGACTTGCCCTGCATCGTCCGCGCGATAATCGGATCGAACGTGATCGAGCCGGGGAGGTAATCGAGGCCGATGTTGAGCCCTTCGCTTTTCGCCAGCAACTCCTGGATCTCGGCATCCGGCTCGGTCTTGGCCATGCGGCCGTCGAGTTGGACGAAGACGATTTCCGGAACCGGCAGGCCGAGCGCTCGTCCCAATTCGCCCGAGATCAGTTCGGCCACGAGTGCGCGGACGCCTTGTCCGGCGCCGCGAAACTTCACCACGTACGTGCCGTCGTCGTCGCCGTTCACGATGGCCGGCAGCGAGCCGCCTTCGCGCAGCGGCGTGACGTATTCGGTGGCGGTGACGGTGCGGATCACGGCGGAGATCATGCCCTAAACGGGTGTCGGTATGATCCCTGCACCGGAAATGGCAGCTTATCAATGACTTCGCCAGGCCCGAACAAGACCTCCGCTCCTCGGGCGGAAGAATTCGCCATCCTCGTCGATGCGGTCGAGGACTATGCCGTCTTTCTGCTCGACCCTACCGGCATCATTCGCTCATGGAATCGCGGTGCGGCGCGGATCATGGGTTACACCGAGGACGAGGTCGTCGGGAAGCACTTCTCCATTTTTTACGGCCCCGAGGATCTTGCGTCGGAGAAGCCAAAGCGTGAGCTCGAAACCGCCACCAGCGAAGGCCGCGTCGAAGACGAAGGGTGGCGCATCCGCAAAGACGGGCAGCGCTTCTGGGCCAATACCGTCATCACGGTGCTGCGCAACGACAAGGGCGAGATCACCGGCTTCGCGAAGGTAACGCGCGACATGACCGCGCGCCGCCACGCCGAGGAGGAACTGCGCCAGAGCACCGAAGTCTTTCAACTGCTCGTCTCCGCGGTCCGCGACTACGCCATTTTCATGCTCGATCCGAATGGCAACATCGCCACCTGGAACAAGGGCGCCGAGCGGATCAAGGGCTATAAGCCTGAGGAGATCATCGGCAGCCATTTCTCGCGTTTCTACTCCGAGGAAGACAAGGCCAACCACAAACCGGAGCGCGAGCTGGAGATTGCGCGCGCGGAAGGGAGCGTCGAAGACGAAGGGTGGCGTCTGCGCAAGGACGGGACGCGCTTCTGGGCGAACGTCGTCATCACCGCCGTTTACGACCGCAGCGGCGAGCTGCGCGGCTTCGCGAAAGTGACGCGCGACATCAGCGATCGCAAGGAAGCCGAGGAGACGCGGCGCGCGCTGCTCGAACAGCGCGAGGCGCGTTTGCAGGCCGAGGACGAGCGCCGGCGCGCCGAGGATTCGTATCGCGTGGCGCAGGAAGCAAATCGCGCCAAGGATGACTTCCTGATGACGCTCTCGCACGAGCTGCGCACGCCGATGACAGCGATCCTCGGCTGGTCGCGCATGCTGCCGGCGATGTCGCCGGACGATCCGATGTTCCACGAGGCGGTCGCCTCCATCGCCGGCGGCGCGCAACTCCAGGCGCGCCTCATCGACGACATTCTCGATGTCTCCCGCATCGTTTCGGGCAAGCTGCGCCTCTCGCCGGAAACGATGGAGGTGGCGCGCGTGATCATGAATGCCGCGGAAGCGGTGAACGCGACCGCGCAGGCGAAGAACATCACCATCACGCTGACGCTCGCGCCGACCCTCGGCGTGATCATCGCCGACCCGACCCGCATCCAGCAGGTGATCTGGAACCTGCTCAATAATGCGCTGAAGTTCACGCCGCGCGGCGGCAAGGTGGAGGTTTCCGCGCGGCGCACGGCCTCGCACGTGCAGGTGTCGGTCACCGATACGGGCGAGGGAATCGATCCGCGGTTTCTTCCGCACATCTTCGAGCCGTTCCGCCAGGCCGAGTCGCCGCAGACGCGCGTTCACGGCGGCCTCGGACTCGGTCTTTCCATCGTCCGCTACATCGCCGAGGCGCATGGCGGGACGATTGCGGCGGAGAGCGAAGGGCGCGGCAAAGGATCGACGTTCACCGTCACGCTCCCGGTGCGTTCCGTGGCCGCGGGTACCGGTCCCGTTCGAAACGCCCTCGGCGATATGTTCATGCACCGCGATCGCCTGCGCGGCCTCGAAATCGCCCTCGTCGACGACGAGGCGGAATCGCGAAAGATGGTCGCGGCCGTGCTGCGAGCCGCTGGCGCGAACCTCACGGCGTTCGATTCCGCCACCGCCGCTCTCGAAGAGCTCGACAAGCATCGCCCCGACATCATCCTGACCGACATCGCCATGCCGGATATGGACGGGTACGCCTTCACGCGCACGCTGCGCGAACGCGGATACGGCCGCGAGGTGAAGATCGTGGCGTTGTCCGCCTTCCCCGCCACCGGCGACCGCGCCAGCGGCTTCGACGCCTACCTCACCAAGCCGATCGATCCGTTCCACCTCGTCGACGAGATCGCGCGCATCGCGCTGCCCGCGACGGCGTAGAGGCGTTGAACCACAAAGACACAAAGGACACAAAGAAGGCCTCGGTGTTCTTTGTGTCCTTTGTGTCTTCGTGGTGAAGCGCCTTTCTTCGACAACCTTCCCTACCTCAACCCGTAGTACGGTATCGGTCAGGAGAGAAGCCATGCTCGAACTGCGCATCGAAGGTCTGTCCAAGACGTACTCCAATGGCGTCAAGGCGCTGCAGGATGTATCGCTCGCGATTCCTACCGGCATGTTCGGGCTGCTCGGGCCGAACGGCGCCGGCAAGTCGACGTTGATGCGCACCATCGCCACGCTGCAGGAAGCTGACTCCGGCTCGATTGCACTCGGCGACATCGACGTCCTTCGCGAGAAAGACAAAGTGCGGCGCCTGCTCGGATATCTGCCGCAGGAGTTCGGCGTCTATCCGAGGATTACGGCCGAGGCCATGCTGAATCACTTTGCCGTGTTGAAGGGGATCGGCAACGCGCGCGAGCGGCGCGACACCGTCAACGCGCTACTGCAGCGGACCAATCTCTACGACGCGCGGAAGCAGAACCTCAGCACCTTCTCCGGCGGCATGCGGCAGCGCTTCGGCATAGCGCAGGCGCTGCTCGGAAATCCGAAACTGATCATCGTCGACGAGCCAACTGCCGGACTCGATCCCGAGGAGAGAGTGCGCTTTCACAACCTCCTGGCGGAGATCGGCGAGAACGTCGTGGTCATCCTCTCCACGCACATCGTTGAAGACGTCAGCGACCTCTGTTCGCAGATGGCCATCATCTCCGGCGGCCGCGTGCTCATGAGCGGCGATCCACAGGCCGCGGTGCGCGAACTGAACGGCAAGGTGTGGCGGCGCGTGATCGGCAAGCAGGAGCTGGAAGACTTCCAGAGCCGCTACACCGTCATCTCCACGAAGCTCGTGAGCGGACGCACCGTCATTCATGTGGTCAATGACGCGCAGCCCGATCCGACGTTCGAGCCGATTAATGCCTCGCTCGAAGACGTCTACTTCCACTACTCGAAGCGCGACAGCCGCCCGCAGGCAGAGGCGGCCTGACCATGAGCTGGGAGATTCTGAAGTTCGAGCTGCGCTATCACCTGAAGCAGCCGCTGTTTTACATCCTCTTCGTCATCTTCTTTTTCCTGACGTTCGGCGCGGTGACTTCGGACACCGTAACGATCGGCGGCGCGCTCGGCAACGTCAATCGCAATGCGCCGTTCGTGATCATGCAACTGCTGCTGGTCATGTCGGTCTTCGGCGTGCTGACCACCACCGCGTACGTGGCCAGCGCCATCAACCGCGACTTCGAGTTCAACACTGACTCGCTTTTCTTCTCGTCGCCGGTGAAGAAAAGCCAGTATCTCTTCGGCCGCTTCAGCGCCGCGTTCATCGTCTCCAGCCTGGTCTACCTCGGCGTGGTGACGGCGATCATGATCGGCTCGTTCATGCCATGGCTGGACAAGGAGCAGCTCGGCCCGTTCGTTCTCAAACCGTATGCGTTCTCGTTCTTCGTCCTGATCCTGCCGAACCTTTTCCTCTTCGCGGCCATCTTCTTCGCCGTGGCCGCGCTGACGCGCAGCCTCATGGCCACGTACACCTCGGTGGCCGCGTTCTACGTTGCGTACATCGTCTCGCGCGTTTCGCTGCGCGACCTGGAGAGCGAGAAGATCGGCGTGCTGCTCGATCCCTTCGGCTTTTCCCCCTTCGCGCGGACCACGCGCTACTGGACGGTGTTCGAGAAGAACAACAACATCCTGCCGCTGGACGGCGTGTTCCTGTGGAACCGCGTGATCTGGATCGGCGTCGCGCTCGTCCTGCTCGCACTGACGTTCGCGTTCTTCAAGATGGAAGCCGGCAGCGCCTCGGGGAAGAGAAAGAAGAAGAAGTCGGCCGCAAACGATGAGGCGCTGATTCCCGCCGGCGTTGCCATCCCGCAGGTGTCGCAACGCTTCGGCGGCATGGCCTCGGTGCGCCAATACCTCACGACGATTCGCGTCGAGACCGGCGCCATTCTCAAGAGCCTGCCGTTCATCGTGATCATGCTGCTGGCGGTGCTCAACACCGTCGGCGGCGCCGCGTTCGCCAGCCCGATTTTCGGGACGCGCTTCTATCCCGTCACGTGGGAGATGGTCGACGTCATCGAGAACAACTTCTTTTTCTTCGCGGTGATCATCGCCGCCTTCTACGCCGGCGAAATCGTCTGGCGCGAGCGGATTCTCAAGCTGAACGAGGTCACCGACGCGATGCCGTCACCGACCTGGGCGATCTGGGCCGGCAAGCTGACCGCGCTCTGCATCGTGCTGTACTTCACGCTGTCCGCGGCCGTGCTGACCACCATCGCCGTGCAGGCGTCGAAGCACTATCACCACTTCGAGCTCGGTCTCTACTTCCGCGGAGCGTTTCTAATTCTCGGCATCAAGCTGCTGCTGATCACGATCCTGATGTTTCTCGGGCAGATCATTACGAACAACCGCTACGTCGGATTCCTGATCGCGCTCTTCTACATCATCGCGCAGTCGGTGCTGGACGCGCTGCACTACGAGCACCACCTCTACCAGGTGTTCGTCCTGCCGAATACGACCTACTCCGATATGAACGGCTACGGCCATTTCGTGCTGCCGTTCGAATGGTTCAGCCTCTACTGGACGATTTTCGCCGGCATCCTCCTGATCATCGGCCACCTCTTCTGGGTGCGCGGGACGGAGACGAAAATGCGCATCCGCACGCGCGTTGCCGGCGGACGTTTCGGTATGCCTGTGGCGACGACGCTGGCCCTGCTTGTCATCGCGTTCATCTCCACCGGCTGCTACATCTTCTACAACACGAACATCCTCAATCACTACTCGACGGAAGACCAGCGCGACAAGCGCTCCGCGGAGACGGAAAAGCTGTACAAGAAGTACGACCGCATCGCGCAGCCGCGCATCACCGACGTGCAGGCCAACGTCGACATCTATCCCGACAAGCGATGGGTCGACATCCGCGGAACGTACACGCTGCAGAACAAAACGGCGCAGCCGATCAGCGACCTGCACGTGGTCATGGTCCCCGACGTCCCGCTGTCGGTGACGATTCCCGGCGCGACACTGGCGAAGAGCGACGCCGAGCACGGCTACTTCATCTATCACCTCGCGCAGCCGCTCGCGCCCGAAGCGACGCTTCCGATGTCGTTCACGGTCGCGATTCATCATCGCGGATTCGAGAACGCCAGCCGCGACAATTCGCTCGCCGAGAACGGCACGTTCATCAACAACTTCTCTACCTTCCCGCACCTCGGCTACAGCCCGAACGTCGAGTTGCAGGACACGCACAAGCGCCGCAAGTACGGCCTCGCGCCGGTCGTGCGGATGGCCAGGATCGACGATGCCAAAGCGCGTCTCGACAACGGCATCACCCGAGACGCCGACTGGATCAATCTCGACACGACCGTCAGCACCTCGCCCGACCAGATCGCCCTCGCGCCCGGCTATTTGCAGAAGGAGTGGACCGCCAACGGCCGCCGCTACTTCCAGTACAAGACCACGTCGCCGATCCTCGGGTTTTTCGCGTATCTCTCCGCGCGTTACCAGGTCAAACGGAGCACGTGGAAGGGCATCCCGATCGAGATCTATTACGACCCGGCGCACGCCTACAACGTCGACCGGATGATCTACGGCGTGCAGAAGTCGCTCGACTACTTCACCGCCAACTTCTCGCCGTATCAGCACAAGCAGGTGCGCATCCTGGAGTTCCCGCGCTACGCGCAGTTCGCGCAGTCGTTCCCGAACACGATCCCGTTCTCCGAGTCGATCGGCTTCATCGCCGACCTGCGCGACAAGGAAGCGATCGACTACGTTTTCTACGTGACGGCGCACGAGGTCGCGCACCAGTGGTGGGCGCACCAGGTCATCGGCGCCGACGTGCAGGGCGGTTCGATGCTGGCCGAAACGCTGGCGCAGTACTCGGCGCTGATGGTGATGGAGAAGGAGTACGGCCGCGGCAAGATGCGCCGCTTCCTGAAATACGAGCTCGATCGCTACCTGGCCGGCCGCGGCGGCGAGCTGGTGGCCGAGATGCCGCTGATGCTGGTCGAGAATCAGGGCTACATCCACTACCGCAAAGGCAGCCTGGCCATGTACGAGCTGCGCGACGAAATCGGCGAGGACAAGGTCAACGCCGCGCTGCGCCAGCTCATCCACGACCACGCCTTCGAACAGCCGCCCTACGCGACGACGCGCGATCTCATCGCCGACTTCCGCGCCGTGACGCCGCCCGAGAAGCAGTCGCTGATCACCGATCTCTTCGAAACGATCACCCTCTACGACAATAAGGCCACGACCGCGACGGTCTCGAAACGGCCCGACGGCAAGTTCCTGGTGACCGTGACAGTCGAGTCGAAAAAGTTCCGCGCCGACGACCGCGGCAAGGAAACGTCCATCCCCGTCAACGACTGGATCGACGTCGGCGTCCTCGGCGCGTCAAAGACCAAAGGTAACGAACCGGTCCTCGCGCTGGAAAAGCACCACCTGACCATGCCGAAAGCCACATTCCAGATGGTCGTCGCCACAAAGCCCGACCGCGCCGGCATCGACCCGCTCAACAAACTCGTCGACCGCAATCCGGACGACAATACGAAGAAGGTGGAGTGACGAAAGGCCAATTCACCACAGAGACACAAAGGACACAAAGAAAACCCTTTGTGCTCTTTGTGTCTTTGTAGTTGAACGCTTTTGTGCACGCGAACAAGAAGGTGGAGTGACGGAACAACCTGACCACGTCGAATACGAGTCCGTGCGCCTCGGCACCGACGGCGCGTCGGAGATGGACGGCAACCGGCCGCTGGTGCACATCCCTCGCGCGGACGTCCTCGGAATCGAAATCGTGCACGGCTCGGCCGCCGAACGGCCGCTGGTCTCGCTGATCCTCGCCGCGCTACTCGCGGCCCTGTCGCTCGTTGGCCCGGTGATGCTCGTCGGCGCGCTCCTCGGGCGAGGTCGACTGGACATCAAATTCGTGACGACCATCGCGTTCCTCGTTCCCGCGATCTGGTTGTTCGATCTAGTCCTTCGTCGCCGCTGGTTCCTCAAAGTCCACATGAAGAAAGGATCGCGAAAACTGATCTTCGGCAAAACAAGCGATCCAGTCGCCTTGCAGCAGTTTGTACTCTCGGCCAAGGAGCGGTTCGGGTATTTCTAGGCGCCGCTTAAGCGCTCCATCGCGAAGCCGCTCCGCGGCGACTCGGATAAAGTGTCGTTTCATGCACATCCTCACCGCCGCGCAGATGAAGGAGATCGACCGGCGCGCGACCGAGCGCTTCGGGATTCCGTCGATCGTGCTGATGGAGAACGCGTCGCTGGCGGTCGTCGACGCGATCGGCGAGCACTATCCGGATTGCGATCGCGCGGCGATCTTCTGCGGGCTCGGCGCGAATGGCGGCGACGGGTTTGCGATCGCGCGGCATCTGGAGCAGCGCGGCGTCGTGGCCAGCATTTTCATTGTCGGCGATCGGACGAAGATCCGCGGTGATGCGGCGGCGAATCTCGAGATCTGTGAGCGGCTGGCGCTGCCGCTGTACGAGATCGTCGATGACGACTCGCTGAACGAAGCGCTCGTGCACGCCGCGGATGCGGACCTGATCGTCGACGCCATCTTCGGCACAGGACTCGATCGCGCCCCCGAGGGGATGTACGCGGAGACGATCCGCACGATGAATGATTTCGGATTGCCGATCGTCGCCGTCGATCTGCCCAGCGGCGCGGACGCATCGACTGCCGAGCCGTTCGAGCCGTGCGTTCGCGCGGCGCTCACGATCACGTTCGCGGCGCCGAAGATCTGCCACGTCTTCGAGCCGGCCGCCGTTTTCTGCGGCGAGGTGATCGTCGCCGACATCTCTATCCCCCACGCCGCGATCGAAGACGAGAACGTCACGCTCGCGCTCACCACGCCCGCGGACGTGCGGCCGTACATCGAGCCGCGGCTGGCCGCAACGCACAAGGGAACCTACGGCCATGTGGCCATCGTTGCCGGTTCGCACGGACGCAGCGGCGCGGCGGTGCTCGCGGCGCGCGGCGCAATTCGCAGCGGCGCAGGACTGGTGACGGTCGCCACCGATTCGGAGACCGCGAAGCTTGTCCACGCCGGCTCGATCGAGTCGATGACGTTTTCCGGCGACGATCTGCTCCAGTTCATCAGCAGCAAAGACGCCGCGCTGATCGGCCCCGGCCTCGCGGATGACGAAGCCAGCTATGCGCGCATTCGCAAACTCGTGGCGAAGATCGAGCTGCCGCTCGTCATCGACGCCTCCGCGCTGAACGCTTTCGCCGTCCGCGCCGATGCGTTGAATCCCGATCGCCGTCCGCGCGTGATCACGCCGCATCCCGGCGAACTGGCGCGCATCCTCGGAAAGACCGCGAAGGACATCAACGCGCATCGCATCGACGCCGCGCGCGAGGCTGCCCGCGCGACCGGTTGCATCGTCGTTCTGAAAGGATTCCAGTCGCTGATCGCGGAGCCGGACGGCCATGTGAACGTCAACCCCACCGGCAACCCCGGCATGGCCAGCGGCGGCATGGGGGACGTCCTCGGCGGCATGATCGCCGCGCTGCTCGCCCGAGGCGTCGATCCGCTCGATGCCGCGATCACCGCGGTTTACCTCCACGGCTTCGCCGGCGACATGCTGAAGGACGAGATGGGCGACATCGGCCTGACCGCCGGCGACCTGGCCGAGCGGATCCCGCCGGCGATCAAGCGGCTGCGGCAGCTGTCGTCCTGAGCCGCCGAAGCGGTTGAGGCGCGTCAGCGCCGACCCGCGGAGGACGGTCGAAGGACCGCCGGCGGTCTGCCGGCTGTACCACCGCCGGCTCGGCGGCATCGTGTACGCACCACGCCAGCGAGCCGCTGGCGGTACAGCCGGCCAGCGGCCGGCGCTACGGGATGCGCTCACCCGGCCGGAGCGATTCGGCACGAGTGATGCGTCTAACTCCTTGATGCGAAACATCTTGGATGGCGGTGCTGCGTTGCCGTAAGCCAGTGCCCGGCTCTCAGCCGGCACTGGCCGGCTCAGGGCCGGCGCTGTCCGGCTGAGTGCAGGCACTTGTCGGCCAAGAGCCGGCACTTGCCGGCTGAATGCAGGCATTTGCCGGCGAAGAGCAGGCACTAGCCGGCTGAGTGCAGGCACTTGCCGGCTAAGAGCCGGCATCGTGCGGCTGAGTGCAGGCATCTTCCGGCCAAGAGCCGGTGCCGTGCGGCTAAGTGCAGGCATCTGCCGGCCAAGAGCCGGCAATGTCCGGCTGAGTGCAGGCACTTGCCGGCTAAGAGCCGGCGATGTGCGGCTGAGTGCAGGCACCTGCCGGCCAAGAGCCGGCACTCGCCTGCTTAGGGTCGGCACTTGCCTGCTTACAGCCGGCATATGGCTGCTGATGGCCGGCACTCGCGACAGGGACCGTGCGCACCGACACCGCGATCAACTCGCGACTAACGCCCCCTGCTCCAGCCAGTGCGCGACGAGGCGCCGCACGCGATACGAATCGGTCGCCAGTTGCCGCTCGCATTCCGCGATGTTCGCGCCGGATGACGCCTTGATCCACACCTCGCGGACGAGCGCCGCGTCGGCTTCCTCCTCGTGCGGCATCGGCTTCACGTTCGTCTTCGTCAGAGTCATCTCGTCGGGAACGAGGGCGATGAAGCGCTGCAGCTCGTCGTTGCGCCGCATCCCTTCGAGGAGCAGTCCCATGATCTCGCGCGGCGAGATGTCGCTGACCAGCTTTTCCGGCGGATACGGAACGAACGCGAACGTTCCGGTCAGCGGACGCTCCAGCGCCTGATAGAGCGCCTCGTCGCCGCGGATCTGTCCCATCTGCGCGTTGAGAAACTTTCCGTCGACGAAGACGAGCTTCGCCGCGGCCTGCTTCTGCTTGTTCATCAGCGTGAGCATTCCGGTCGCACGCATCTCGCCGAGCGATTGAATGACGGACGGCAGGCCGAAGAACTCCAGCGCGCCGGTAAGCGAGGCCGCGGATTCCGCGCGCGCCTGCGGTGCGGCGGGAGACCATTTCGCCAGCACCTGCGCCGCCGCGCGGCCGACGTCGTGATCGGGAAAGCGGTGCGCGATGTCGCCGAGCAACGCCTCGGTTTCATCCGTCGGCGTCCCGGAGAGCGCCTCGATGAGCCGCACGGTCGAATCCTGTTTTTTCGGCAGCAGCCGGCCGAGAAGTTTCCCCGGAATCTCTTCGCGTAGCGCCTTGAGCAACACGCTGACCGTTCCTTCGTCGAATGACAGATCGTGCTGCGCCAGCGCGGCCAGTCGCGCGCGCGTGTCGCCGAGGAGCGGATTTGCCTTCATCCCGTGGCGGGCGATCGTCAGAAGCGCCGCCGAGGTGCCGATGCGAGCGAGCGAGATGATGATGCGGTCGAGCAGCTTCTGCATCTCGACGGTCGGATACGTCGACGTATCGTTGCGGAGCAGCGTGGCTTCGAATTCGGCCAGCCGCGTGGTCAGCAGCTTCACCGATGCATCGGTCTTGATCAGGCCGAGCGCCGTGGCCGCTTCCTTGATCACGTAGATGATGTTCCCCGGCGCCGACGCTTTCACCAGCGCCTCGAACTCGCGATCGATCGCCTCCTGCGACTCCCGCGTGATGCGATGCAGCAGATAGATGAGGTTGCGAAGGTAGTACGTGGCAATGTCGTCGCGCTGCAGTTCGCGCTCGAGTTCATCGAGCGCCGCGTCACGCCCGGCCACGCCGTACGCTTCGATGAACCCGAGAAGACTGCGCCGCTGGTCCGCACTCTGTTCGACACGCAGCTTGCGGAAAAGCGTGGCCATGTGAAGCGTC
>Ga0157375_10000379_pt1 | contig 40546 bp, 32 predicted proteins | sample M35metaG_FD_115311 | JGI IMG/M metagenome (GOLD analysis project Ga0157375, IMG submission 115311) | Miscanthus rhizosphere microbial communities from Kellogg Biological Station, Michigan, USA - M3-5 metaG | ecosystem: Host-associated > Plants > Roots > Rhizosphere > Soil | place: USA: Michigan...
AAAAATAGGCAAACCGTGCCAATTTTAGAAATCATATTTGTCAAACCCGCATCGGTCAATTTCTTTTTATCGTCTCCTCCAACTGCTGAAACGCACCCAAAAACATTTTGTATTTGTTATCCGTATGCGCCCACCCAATTTCATTTTTTTCGAATGAATTTTTTAAAATATCAAAGGCCTTCGCGCAGTCATCCTCATCATAAAAATAAGCCTTCCACCTGCCTGGCTGGTCTTCCACTTTCTTGAGCCCGAATCCGTTTCCAAAGATTTTGATCGGCGTAGGTGTACTGCGAACATCAATGGTTTGTTGTCCAGATTTGAGCGCCCATGAAAAATAGGCCTCCCAATACTGGCAATGATTGATGAGTCGTTGCCTTATTGCCGAATCTGATTCTCTCTGCGTTGCCGGGATTCTCCAGAGATTGTGTCTCAAATCAAATGGCCCATCTTCGGCTATTCCTGTCAGTAATGGCTGACCATCAAAATTCAACGTTTGCCCCTCCAGGTCAGCAACCATTTCGTGGCCCTGAAGTCGCAAAATATTCATCCGTGCAGACTGACCGTTTTTGCTCTCAAGAATCAATTCATGACGATCATAACTCCACTTGCCAAAATCAAATACTCCAAAATCGCGCGTGTAAGTACTGTCTTTTCGCAAGCATAAAAAACTGGCTGCGGTCAGATTGCTCTTTTTGGGCTCACGTGACTTAGCCTCATAAGTAAAAAACCAGCACTGATTGAGATCGGAATCTGCCGAGACGCAGGCTTCAAATTGTGGCGCAAATGAAAGGAGAAATAATGCAGTAAGTATTTTTCTCATGGGTCAGAATTGATGCTGATGCAATATAACGCAAAAGTCTTTTAACGGGCCGCCCTGGCTCATGGAATAACCTTGCCTGTGCGCCTTCAAATTATCTGTTAACTTTATATCCATTAACCAGGTGACCACTTATGAAAAGGCTCTTATTGATCTCATTTGGAATGCTACTTTTTTCATCCTTAAAATCGCAGCATTTCGCAATAACTGCCTACGGCGGTTATAACTTGCGCGACAAAATTGAATTTGGTAACGCATACGGCTATATCAATGCAGGTGGACTTTGGGCAATCGGTGCCGAAGGCGTTGCGAGCAACGGCGCGGGTGCCGAGGTCATTTATCAAAACCAGGTGAGTCATGTTCCGCTTTACTTTTACCTGGCTCCAAACGTTCCAATCAACGAAGGCAATGACAAGGTGGGACTTTCCTACCTGCTTTTTAATTTTCTCGGCTACCTCAAAACCGGCAATCCCAACGTGATGCCTTATGGTGCTATCGGCGCCGGGGTGGGATTCATATCCCCGCATTCCGACTTCGGCAGCAATTCTTCAAAATTTGCATGGGACTCTAAACTGGGTGTAAAATTCAAATCCGGCTCAGGCCTTGGATTTAAAGTACAGGCGCAGGTTATGTCTGTCACCCAGGCGGCGGGGGGAACGTTCTACATTGGAAGCGGAGGCGTGGGCACCGGAGTCAGCTCATACAGTTCCATCTTTCAATTCGCATTTGTAGGGGGACTTACTTATGATTTTCCCGGGGCAAAACACTAAAATTCATGAACCGTCAACGAAGAAACTTCCTGAGGCAGACAGGGCTTGGCAGCCTTGCTTTTTTTGCGGGTGATTCCTCATCACTGTTTGCAGAAGATCAACCATTATTAATACAGGATATGTCTACCCAATTTCCCGAAACAGTTGGTCCCAATATGATCGGTGCCTATGGGCCCTGGGCGGCTGGTTTACATTCGAAAACGATTCCTTCGTTCTCGTTCAGAAATGAAAAATATAAAAGTATTGCCGACTGGTATCCGCGTGCCCACCAGGCATTGATAGAACGGTTAGGCATACCCGAAATTGGGGGAATGCCCAAAGTGACCGTTAAAAGGCAGTATGAATATGACGGGCTGCATATTGAAGAATTGAGTTGGTCCCTTCCCTACGGCGCGCCAACAGATGCCATCCTGCTTAAACCCGCGTCTGCCAAAACACCGCTGCCCGCCATCCTTGGATTTCATGACCATGGCGGCAACAAGTATTTTGGCACCAGAAAAATAACGCGCACTTCTGATGATCAGCACCCGCTCATGGTGCAACATCAGAAGGATTATTACGAAGGCCGTGCCTGGGCCAATGAGATCGCAAAGAAAGGATACGTCGTGTTGGTCCCGGATGCTTTTCCTTTTGCATCCCGGCGGGTTTTGCTTAAGGATGTTCCGAAATCCATCAGCCAGGGATTGAATGATGATAATCCTGAAGATCCCAAAAACATAGAGGCCTATAATCGATGGGCCTCTGAGCACGAACACGTCATGTCGAAATCGCTTTTTTGTTCGGGCACAACCTGGCCCGGCGTTTTCTTCGCCGAAGACAGGAAGGCGCTGGATATTCTTTGTGCGCGGAATGACGTTGATAAAACCAAAATTGGTTGCGCTGGTTTATCGGGCGGCGGCATGCGAACGGTTTTCATGGGCGGATTGGATCCTCGGATCACCTGTGCGGTCTGCGTTGGCTTTATGACCACCTGGAATGATTTTCTCCTGAATAAATCCTTCACCCATACCTGGATGACCTATGTGCCCCGATTGCCGAATGAAATGGACTTCCCGGAAATCCTCGGGCTAAGAATTCCAAAGGCAACCCTGGTGCTTAACGATACAGAAGACGAACTTTACACGATGGGCGAAATGAAAAAGGCGGACAGCATGCTTGCAGAACTCTACAGGAAAGCAGGTAGCCCTGAACGTTACCATTGTTCCTATTATCCTGGTATTCACAAATTTGATGCGGCCATGCAATCTGAAGCCTTTGCCTGGTTTGATAAATGGCTCAAAAAATAACCCTTCAAAAAACTGACAATGGAAAACAACAGAAGACATTTTTTAAAAATATCTGGTCTCGCAGGAATTGGGTTGACGGGTAGCTCGTTGATTGATTATGCCAGCGAACCCGCTGATCAACACTCAGCCGGAGCGCAGCATTCCAGCCAGCCCCAGGCTTTCAACATGTGTGGCTATGCTGCGCCAAAACTGGAGAATGTGCGAATAGGCTTTGTTGGACTCGGTAACCGCGGCCCGGCAGCCGTTGAGAGAATCAAGCTGATCGAAGGTGTAGCCATTAATGGATTATGCGATATCAGGTCTGAAAAAGCGAATGCCGCGAAAAAAATCCTTGATGGCACCACTCATCAGCCTCAACTCTACACAGCCGGCCCGGACGATTGGAAAAAAATGTGTGAACGCCCCGATATCGATCTCATCTATATCGCCACGCCATGGAGCCTTCACACGCCCATGGCTGTTTACGCCATGAATCATGGTAAACATGTATGCGTGGAGGTGCCTGCGGCAAAGACGATCGATGAATGCTGGCAACTGGTTGAAACCTCTGAAAAAACACGCAAGCATTGCATGATCCTCGAGAACTGTTGTTACGATTTTTTCGAAATGCTGACGCTGAACATGGCGCGCCAGGGATTTTTCGGAGACATCGTGCACACCGAAGGCGCCTACCTGCACGATTTGCTGGAAGGGAATTTTTCAAAAGAAAAATACTGGGATATGTGGAGGCTGAAGGAAAACCTTCGGAACGGAAATCTATATCCCACCCACGGACTTGGTCCGATTGCTCAAATCATGAATATTAATCGCGGGGAAAAAATGGATTATCTCGTTTCAATTTCGGGCAACGATTTTCAAATGGGCAGAATGGCCGATGAACTTGCTTCCCAGGATGCATTTTATAAGCCGTATGCAGGCAAGCATTTCCGTGGTAATATAAACACCACCATCATCAAAACCAATAGTGGCAAAACGATGATGCTTCAACACGATGTGACTTCACCCAATGTTTACAGCCGAATTCATAAGGTTAGTGGCACAAAAGCTTCTGCACTAAAATATCCGCTCGCCGCGAAGATTGCCATTGGACATGAAGACTGGTGTTCGGAAAAGGATTTCAAAGAACTGGAGTTAAAATACCAGCCACCCATTGTAAAAAAGCTGGGAGAAGTGGCGAAGCAGGTGGGCGGACACGGGGGCATGGACTTCCTCATGGACTGGCGGACGATGGATTGCCTGCGGAATGGACTCCCGCTTGACATTGACGTTTATGACGCTGCGTTATGGAGCTCAATCTCTCCTTTAACTGAAATTTCGGTGGCCAATAAATCAAAAGCCATGGATATTCCTGATTTCACGCGCGGCGCCTGGAAAACCAACAAGCCCGTTGATATTTTATTGGAGAAGGGAGCCAATACAAAAGTACTTGCCCGGATAGAAGACCTCAAAAAAAAAGTCCCCCTTTCGTAACAGGGAGACTCTGAATCAAAAACTCAATTTATTTTAGAAGGTAAAGGCCAGCCTCATAAACAGCCTTGTCCCGTTTCCGCCCATCTGCACGGCATCCCAGGGACCACCCGTTTCGTTGTTGAATGCCCATCCAACCGCTCCCGGAACATAGCCCAGGTCGGGATGTACATTGCCTATATTGTCGGCACCCAAATAAAGGGTTGCATATTTTTGCAATCTGAATGAGAAATACAAATCCGTTACTGTCTTACCGCTGTAGTTGTAAACATCAGGCAGTAAAACATTTGGATCAGCGTCCGAAGGAACCATTGGATCTATACCGGTTCCACTCTCTCCATAACCAAGTATTTTCAATTTACCGAACCGCGTGGCGCGAACACCAACGGTAAACCAGTCCTTCTTATATTCAACATTGATGGCATACTTTGTTTTGGGAGCAGATGCCAGGATGAAAGCCTTTTCCCTGTCGCTCAGGAAGGTGTTTATAAGGTCTTCGGTGGCGCTCAGTTTGGCCGGTACGTTTACCTTGTCAATCGTCATCTTCTGAAAATTGCCGGTGAAGAGCAACCGGATGGATTGCTTATTTGCCAAACTCTTATTGTAATCCAACACCACATCAATTCCCTTGTTGGTGGTGTTAACAGCGTTTGCAAAAAACTGTGCAAGGCCCACGTTCAGTGATTTCATTTCATCTGTAAATGCAGGGTCGAGCGTTGGATCATCGGCACTGAATTGTCCAGACAATACTACCCTATCCTTAACTTGCACCCAATAACCGTCAACAGTAACCGATAATTCACGGATGGGTCTCCAGGTGAATCCGAGACTTCCATTAAGCGATTTTTCCTGCGTGAGCGGATCAATGCCCGCTGCTTTTGCAAGCGAGCTGTAGTTCGGCGCAATTTTCACTTCAGAGATTAATCCGCCACCCTGTACCGTGGTAAAGGTGTTGCTGAAATTAATTTGTTGCAGTGAAGGCGCCCTGAAGCCTGAGCTGAAAGATCCCCTGAGGTTTAATTTTGGCGTGAGTTTGTAACGGGCGTCTACTTTCCCATTGAACGTCCATCCAAAATCGCTGTAGTGTTCCAGTCTTATCGCGCCACCGATAAGGAATTTTTTTGTAACGTCAAGTTCTGCGTCAGCATAAAGGCCTTCCACATCCCTGCTCGCATTTACCACATCTGAGGGTTGATAGCCCGGGTAGCCCTGCGAACCTGATGCCTTGAGCGTATCGTAGTTTGCATATGAAGCCTGTTCGCCTTTGTAGATGGCATAGTGCTCGCGACGGTATTCGCCTCCAAATGAAAGCGTCAAACCGGAAGCTACAGTTGGTATGTCTTTTACAAAATTGAGGTTGACCGTATTTTGAGAGAAATTAAATCCACCATCGTCGAAATGTGTTCTTGCAGAACCCAGGCCGGCATTGAAGGTTTTATCACCGTAAAAGTGAAAATCATTTCTGCCGTATGCATTGCTGAAATCCCAGGTCCAACCCGTCCCAAACGATCCTTTTATACCCAATGCAAGCGATGCGTCTGAAATATGGGTCTGAATATGGGGACTATAGACCGTGTCTCCGTCAGAAGAACGATACATGATGTCGGGAACAAAATCCAAACTGCCATCCGGTTTCGTGGGGAACCGCTCAGGCTTGCCCGCCCAGCTTCTTGTAAAGGCAAAGGCGTCTGAACTCTTATAATTGTATCCACCAAAAGCGTAAATATGCGTAGAACCGGTTCCGGCTGGTGCCTCAAAATTCAAAAACAAACCGCCACTTGAAAGCGAGCCTTCACCATTTGCCCTTCTTACATAGTTAACAGGAAGAATTCCATTCTGCTCTTGTCTGAATGTTTTTCCGGTGCTCAAATAATCGCCCGTAATATCCAGGTAACCTCCTTTCGTACCAATTGGCAGTCCATAATTTGCGCCAACACTTAATGAGGTTCCATCATACCTGGATTGAAAAGGATAATCTCCGGTGGCTCTCGACTTATACGTATTGTACTTATCATCCACGTAAGAACCTACTCCTACTTCAGCAGAAAATTTCTTTACATCCTTTCTCAATACCAGGTTAATCACGCCAGCAATGGCGTCGGAGCCATATTGTGCGGAAGCACCATCCCTCAGGATTTCCACCCTGTCGATCGCCGACACGGGAATAGCATTCAGATCTGTTCCTGAGTTACCGCGACCGCGTGTACCAAATACAGAAACAAATGCGGTTTGGTGACGCCGTTTGCCGTTCACCAACACAAGTGTTTGATCAGGGCCCAATCCGCGCAAGGTGGCAAGATCCACATGGTCGGCACCATCACTACCACTTTGCTTGTTATAGTTGAAAGAAGGAGCAGCATAATTCAACACTGAGGTCAAATCCATCTTTGCCGTGGGCATTGTGTTTTGCGCAACATTCACCACATCAACCGGCACCGGCGTTTCTGTTTTAATTCTGCCCGGCCGGCGAGTACCAATCATCACAATTTGTGACAACTCGCCCTGGGATTGGTCCAACGCAATCGTTAGTGCTTCATGACTGCTAATTTTCATCGACACCAACAGGTAACCGACATGTGTAACCGTAAGCACGTCATTTAATTTTGCCTGGATGGAGAAATTACCTTCGTCGTTGGAAACGGTGGAATTACTGCCGGCTTTAATCGTAGAGCCACCGAGCGGCAGCTTGGACGCAGCATCAATAATTTTTCCGGTAACTGTAAAGGTTTGTGCAGTAAGTTTCTCTGATATCCCAATCAGGAATAGCAGGCCTAGTATCAAGCAGCCTTTTCTCATACTATAGAGTTTTATGCAAATTAAAGATAATGCCTAACCAAATCATCAAGTTCTTCCCTTTTCCTGATCAACACGGCTTCACCGTTCTCATTGATTAACACTTCCGCGGGTCTCAGGCGATTGTTGTAATTCGAACTCATCACCCATGCATAGGCGCCGGCGTCCATTACGCCTAAAAAATCTCCCTCATTTACAACAGGCAGTAATCGATTCTTCGCAATAATGTCCCCGCTTTCGCAAATATTACCAACCACCGTTACCTTTTCTGTGTCAACATTAGGTTTGCCATTGACCGGGTAAACCTCAAGATCATGAAAAGAATCATACAATACCGGCCGGATGAACACGTTGAATCCAATGTCGGTGCCGACATATTTCTTTCCGTGATTCAGCTTAACTGCATTCACCCTTCCCAGTAAAACACCGCATTCTGCAACAATATACCGTCCGGGCTCAATCTTAAACGTCAATTGGCGTCCAAATTCCTTGTTCATCTTCAACATCAATTTCTTAAGCGGTTCGCTCATGCTATCCAGTTTCAATCGATTCTCGCCTTCTTTCTTTTTATACGGTATGCCGAATCCCCCACCCAGGTCGATCCATTCAAGCGTTTTAAATTGCTTTGCAATCCGCATGAGTTCCTTTACGCTTTCGATATACGGCTCACCGGTCATAAAAAGCGAACCAATATGTTGATTGATCCCCACAAGGTCCAATTTATATTTCTCCAACACGGCTTTCACATCATCGATCTGGGCGGGGTCGACGCCAAATTTGGTGTCTTTACCGGCGGTGACCACTTTTTCATGATGACCCGCGCCCACACCAGGATTGAAACGAATCGCCACCTTCCTTCCAGGGTTGATCTTTCCGAACAATTCTAATTGCGACACCGCATCCACGCTTACCGTGACTCCCGCTTTAATGGCGTAATTCATTTCCTCAGACTCCACATTATTGCTGATGAACAAAATTTGAGCGGGAAGGAAGCCCGCTTTCAATTCAACATATAACTCTCCCGGTGACATCGCATCAACATTCAATCCCTCATCGCGAACTATTTTTAACAACGCGAGATTTGAATTGGCCTTAGCCGAATAGTTGACGATAAAGTTCGGGTAATCCACCAACGATTTCATCTCCCTGCACCGCTCGCGGAGAATCTTTTCATTGTAAACATAAAGTGGTGTGCCATACTTCGCGCACAAGTCCTGCGGAGTGCTATTGCCATAAAAATTTATTCTTTCTTCCATGATAACCGTTTTGTAAATCGAGTGTATTCAATCTAAAATCTACAATCCAAAATCCCTGCCTTCCGGTAGGCAGGCAATTCCTATCTTCAATACATGCAAATTCCAAAATCCATTGCATTTTTTGCGATTATTTTGTTGATTGCCTTTAACCTTCACGCCCAAACGCAACCCACAGCTTTTATCAACGCGAAGGTATACACGGTCAATCCTAAGCAGCCGCTGGCCGAGGCAGTTGTTACACAACAGGGTAAAATCATTTTCGTAGGCAGCAATGTAGCTGCAAAGAAGCGGGTAAAGGATAAAAAACTTGTCGTCGATTGTCATGGAAAGCTAATGCTGCCGGGCTTTATAGACGATCACACCCATTTTGTGAATGGTGGGTTTTACCTGCTTGGGATCAATCTCAGGGATGCCAGGTCAACCTCAGCATTCATCAACAACATTAAAAACTATGTTGGTGCTCACAAAAGCGAGTGGATTGTGGGGGGCGATTGGGATCACGAGGCTTGGGAAATAAAAGACCTGCCCACTAAATCAATGATCGACTCCATTTCACCGAACACCCCTGTATTCGTTGGCCGGTTCGATGGACATATGGCACTTGCCAACTCTTATGCTTTGAAACTGGCCGGGATAAATAAGAACACGCCTTCGCCGGCCGGAGGGATTATTGTAAAGGATAGCTTGGGGGAACCCACCGGCATTCTGAAAGACAATGCTATGGACCTGGTTCACAAAGTAATTCCAACCCCCAGTCCGGCTCAGTATGAACAAGCCCTGGAGCGAGCCTTGCAGGAAGCCAAAGAGAAAGGAGTAACGAGCGTCCAGGACATCACGCTGAATAACGATTTAAGAACCTACCAGGCATTTTATAAAAAAGGGAAGCTCACCTGCCGCATTTACACAAGAATGCCGATCTCTTCCTACAAATTCCTGGTGAATGAAAAAATCACCGCCGGATCGGGAAATTCAATGTTGCGACTTGGCTCGCTAAAGGCTTTCGCCGATGGTTCGCTCGGATCCAGTACAGCCCTGTTCTTTGAACCTTACAATCAGGACACATCTACGAGGGGCATACCAATGGACATCGTGACTAACGGTAAATTGAGAGAATGGGCGCTGGACGCCGATAAAAATCACCTGCAAATCTCAGTTCACGCCATTGGCGACAGCGCAAATTTTTGGATCCTGAATTTATTCGAAGAAATCATCAAAACCAATCCTGCCTGGGATCGACGATTTAGAATTGAACATGCTCAACACATTCGCTTTTCCGATATTGGCCGGATGGCAAAAATGGGTGTGATTGCATCTGTGCAACCGTATCATGCCATTGACGATGGCGTGTGGGCAGAAAAGAGAATCGGCAATCGTATCAAGTATACTTACCCCTTTAAGGCATTTCTCGATAGTGGCGTCAAAACCGGTTTCGGCAGCGATTGGACCGTTGCTCCCATCAATCCCCTGCTGGGCATTTATGCCGCTGTAACACGAAGAACACTGGATGAAAAAAATCCAGAAGGCTGGATCCCGGAACAAAAAATTACGGTTGCCCAGGCCATTCAATGCTATACCATTAACAACGCTTACGCCGCATTTGAAGAAAAGCAGAAAGGTTCCATTGAAGTCGGAAAATTTGCAGACCTCGTAATGCTGGATGAGGATATCCTTTTAATTGATCCGGTGAAGATCAGGGATGTTCACGTAATCATGACCGTATTAGGTGGCAAGGTCATTTACGAACAGAAATAAAAAAGGCAGGTGATTAGAAAACCACCTGCGATATCAAAACATGAGAAAAAACTATCACTGCCCGTGCTATTTCCGGGAATGGGCAATGACTATATGTAAGAAACCCGGAAACTCATTGTTTCGTAAAGATTCTCTGCTGTGGACCATACCCTGCGTTGTTCACATTCCACGTTGAACCAGTTGCTGTAAAATTGATGTTTTCGACAGACATCGTTCCGGCATCCGTGGGTTGCTCGGGGCACACATAGACGTTGGGTTCAGTCTCAACAAAATAAACAACGGTATTCACTCCTGCTCCTGCGCCACCAGGATTGGTGACCTTATAGACGCCGTCGGCAATCTTGTCGATATAACAGTTTATGCCTGTTAAATCCCGGAGGTAAGTACCGGCGCGATTAACCGGAGCTTCCACCGAAGTGACCGCAACATAACGGGTAACCGAAGTTTCAAACCCGTTTGCATTTGCCGCGCTGTAAGTCACCAGGTACAAGCCGGCCTCGGCCGTGTTAACGTTGCTCGTTGTAGGACCAACATCGCTGGTTGCACCTGTGACATCATCGGTGAGTGTTGCACCCGCATCTGTATAAGTGTCTCCAATCCCCAGCACCACCACTTCATCTCCCTTCAGCGTAATTGCGGGATAGCTCACCGCTACTTCTTTTGAGACGTGAGCCGTGTCCTCCTTTTTACATCCGAATAACAGCGTGCCCGATGCGAAAAGAATTAGCGTTAGTTTATAAAGAGTTGTTTTCATCTTTCAGTTTTTAGTTTTGATTAATTCTGACCAGTGGTATTCACATCCCACCACACTTTGTCGGACACTGTTTTCTGAGGTGGTGTATTCGGGTTGCTTGCAACCTCTGAATCGGGATATAGAATTCTCACGGGGAATTTGTTTCCGATGCTTGACGTTTTTGAAATGACAAAGAAGTCGGGATAGCCGGTCCTTCTCCATTCTGTCCAGGCCTCAATGTTTTCCGTGCCATCCATGCTTGCCCATTTTTGAGTGATGATGGCTTTTATCTGCTGCTCAACAGATCCACCACCGGGGAAAGCAATAGCAGGTTGTGCGAGATACGTGTTAACGTCATCCTCAGACAATCCCCAGAATAAGAAAGATGCAGCGATTCCATTTTGGTACATTTCTTCGGCATTCCCTGTTCCCCATCCGCGAGCGATGGCTTCAGCCTGCAGGAAATAGCTTTCTGCCGCGCTCAGGAAAATAACAGGCGCATCTGCTCCGCCATTCGGATCATCAATGGTGATAGGACCTCCAATAGCAGGACCAGGTTTTGAAAAACTGTTTGCGTTTTGATTTCCTCCCAGGTTCGCACCATTACCCTGATCAATACCTGCCTGATTGCCGGTATTGGGTGAAGCGGTGGCAGGTGTATAGAAAATATTGATGCGCGGATCATTGTTATTGCGGAAATAATTCAGCGCCGTATTGCTGGCGAGCAGGTTGCTGGTGGTTAGCGCCTGGAACGTTGCAAACAATGGATTTTGATTGAACTGCTGAGTTATAAACGGAACAAAAGCGTCCTCGTCAAGGCCCAGGAATTCATCATTGGCAGTATACATGGCCTTGATTCCGGCTTCGGCCACATCTGGTCGCACGTAGGCTTCGCGCAGGTAAATTTTTAGCTTCAGCGTATTGCCAAATTTGCGCCATATACTAACGTCCCCCTTATAAAAGAAATCATCATTTCCCGGGGGATTAGGATCGTTATCGTCGAGGTATGACAAGCCTTCGTCCACCAATGAAATAAGACCGTCATAAACCTTGTCCTGCGAATCAAACACGGGCTTCGTGTTTCCTCCATTTGCATTCAGCGCTTCGCTGAATGGAATATCTCCCTGCAAATCCGTCATCACCTGGAACATATAAGCCTGCATGATTCTGCCGATGCCGGCGTATGCCTTCCTGTCTGTGGCCAGTCCCTGGTCAACGATGTATTTGAAATCATTCAACGGACCTGCATAAACATTGATCCATTGGCGATCATAGTTTGTACTGGTTATTGAATATTGGTCAAGTGCTTTGTATTGACTGGCTGTAGGACCCTGTGTCCAAAATTGTCCCCACAGTCCGCCCAGAATCTGGTAGGGGTTGCCAATATTGTATGCCGAATATCCCAATGCCGTTGGCAGCACCAGGTCAACCGTGGCGGTCGTGGGGTTATTCGGATCCTTATTGACATCGAGATAATCCTTCTTACACGACGCAATGAACACAACCGATGCCAGGATGATAAATGATGAATAAACATATTTGCGTTTCATAAATTCTTCTTTTAGTGGGTTATAATGTCACTTTTACGTTGAAACCATAGTTGCGGATGGAAGGGATCGTACCATACTCATATCCTTGCACATTGCCTGTTCCAAATGAACTGGCTTCCGGATCAGCATAGGTATTTGCCTTTGGTGTCCACAAAAAGAGGTTTCGACCAGTTACACCAACCGAAATTCCCTGTACGGGTGAGTTCTTAAACCACGCTCTTGGCATCCTGTAGGTGAGTGAAAGCTCTCGCAATTTGATGAAGCTCGCATCCAGCAATTGCTCGACCGCAACAGCAGAACTATAGTTCGTCCAATAATCCTGTGCATTCAACACCTTGGTTGTATTGGTCTGGAATTTTCCATCGGCAGTTTGAATTACACTGTTGGGTACTACGAATGGCTCACGGTCATTCAAAAGCGTGCGTGGATCAGTACCTACAAATTCCTGAATTGACATCGTACGTGAATAGAACGTTCCTCCCTGTTTCGTATCAAAAAGGAAAGACAGTGAGAATCCTTTATAAGAAAGCACGTTATTCCAACCTGCGAGAAAATCAGGCTGAATATTACCATGAACTGATGCAACGGGATCTGTAACGGGATAGCCCGTATTTTGGTCAACAACCACATGTCCTTCAGGATCTCTCAGGAAACCTGCGCCAAAGAAAGAACCATAAGGCTGTCCAACCTGAGCCACCAACCCTGCACCGCTAAATCCACCCAAACCAATCTGTGTTGTACCGGGGAACAAGGATCTAACTTCATTCTCGTTGCGTGAAAAGGTTATGCTGGTTTCCCAGGTGAAATTCCTTGAACGCACCGGCTGCGCTCTCAACAACAATTCAAATCCTTTGTTGGTGATAGAACCTGCATTGAGCGTTTGGCTGGTAAATCCTGAACTGGCTGCAATGGGAACGGTGATGATCTGATCACGACTTTCATTGCTGTAAATGGTTCCTTCAAAATATATTCTGTCTTTAAACAATGACAATTCCAGGCCCAGTTCAAAAGATGTGGTGATCTCCGGCTTCAAATTCGGATTACCAATCACATTACCCTGCGTAAATCCGGGAACGCCATTTAAGGGAAAATTCAATTGCGAGTTTGCAAAACCGTCCGACACAGTACCGGTTACGAATACAGATTGCAATGCGTACGGAGGAGCATCATTACCCACCTGGGCCGCACTTGCCCTGATTTTACCGTAATTGATGAAATCGGGCATTTTAAACAATTCGCTCCATACCAAAGACGCGTTGGCGCTGGGATAGAAGAAACTGTTATTTCCTTTCGGCAAAGTAGATGACCAGTCATTTCTGCCCGTCAAGCCTAGGAACAGCCAATTCTTATACGCCAGGTTGATATCGGTATATACTCCAATCAAACGGCGCAAAGACTCTGTGTTGGATGTTGTAGGAGGCCCATCTGCATTGGAAAGATTATACAAATTTGGAATGACCAGCGCATTTGCCGTGCTGATCTGGCTATTGAAAGATTGTTGTCTCACATTATGTCCAACCAAAACACTCAATGAAAGATTATCTGTGAGTTTCTTCTTAAATGTTGCCATTAGGTCAGAAGTCAGCTCCCTAATATTGAATGCGCTCTCCTCGTATTTTCCTTTGTAGTTATTGGGAAAGTTCTGGCCGTTGGGATCAGTAACAGTTCTCTTCGACACAATCTGCCGGCGCTTATCGCCGGATACATCCGTACCCAAACGATAGTTGATATCGAGCCATGTCCAGGGTTTGTATCCAACCTGGATATTACCTAACAGGCGATCCACTGTACTGGTGTACGAATCTTCTCCCAGGAAATACCAGGGGTTAATGGTATACGCACCATAAAATCCTGCAAGGTCGTTGAACTTGTTATGATAGTCTTTTAACTCCAGCAGGGAGATATCACGCGGGGTTTGAAGAATCTGATCGTAAGGTGAGAAACCCTGACCCTGTACAGACAAGTCACCGTTTGACCTGATGTAGTTGATACTTGCGCTGCTATAAATTTTCGGCGTCAGCTCTGCTGTACCGGTGAGGCGAACAGAAGTACGTTTATATTCTGTACCGGGCATCACGCCTTTCTGATCAACGTTGGCGAAAGACATGTAATAGCTCGTCTTGTCTTCATTGTGTGCAAGTGAAACTGAATTCGTCCATACCGATCCAATGTCGAAAAATTCTCTTACGTTATTCGGCAGGTCGATGTAAGGCTTCACGCGCTGTGAATCGCCAACCTGCTGTCCCCAGGGTTTGGTCGTGCCATCGGTCTTGGGTCCCCAGCTGAAGTTTTCCCTTGAGTCCGGTGCCTTTTGTCCGCCCTGTCCATATGTATTCTGGAATTCAGGAAGCCGCAATACCGATTCAAAATTGTATGAGCTGCTGACGATGATTTCAGTTTTCTTGCTTCCTTTCATTTTGCCACTCTTCGTGGTAATGATCAACGCGCCATTTGATGCGCGGCTGCCATAAAGTGCCGCAGCGGCCGGCCCTTTCAAAACGGTAACCGACTCAATATCGTCGGGGTTGATATCGTTTCCGCGGTTACCTGCATCGACCTGGTTGTTGAGGTTGTCGCCTGCATCTAACTGGGAGTTGTCGATGGGAATCCCGTCTACCACAATCAATGCCTGGTTGTTACCGGTGATGGAGGTACCACCCCTGAACACAACACGGGTAGAACTTCCTACACCGCCTGAACTGCTGGAAATTTGCACACCTGCAACCTTACCCTGGAGATCATTCAGCACACTGCGGTCTTTACCTCGGGTAAGTTCATCTGCTTTAATGGTAGTGGTCGCATAACCCAGGCTTCGGGCCTCCTTGCGTACGGCATTCGCAGTAACGACAACTTCATTCAGTTGTACGGCTTCTTCTTCCATCACAATATCAAAATTGTTGCTGGTGCCAAGCTTGAATTCAACTGGTTTGTAGGTTATGAAACTGAAAGTGATGGTGGCGGTGGAAGGCACATTGCCCAAATTGTAGTGCCCATTTACGTCGGTTTGGGTTGCATTCGTGCTACCCTTAACCGAAACCGTCACGCCTTGAAGGGCGGTTCCGCTTTTTGCATCTGATACTTTTCCGCTAATCGACCTGTTTTGTGCAAACAGACCGGCCGAGAGAAAAAGCACAGCGAAGAGCAGGAATAGATTTTTTCTCATAAGTGAATAGTTTTATTCAACATGAAAATAAAATCATCGCGGTTCCTGCTGAAGCGATTTTATAAGGCGAAATGTCGCACTTGAAAAGTTTTAAAACGCTGCGTGATGTAAAAAAATAATCGAATTTCAAAAATACAACCGTAAAAAAATGAATTAGGTTATTCATCAACGTGAGCTATCTTTTAAATTTTAAAAATCAGTCACGCGTTTGTCATGCACCTGATTAGTTTTACATTTCTTTCACAAATCGGCTATAACCCGCGCCACTACTGAATTTTACAACTCCTCTTTTCCCTACCTTATCATGACTTGAAGTTCTGTGCTTGGATGAATGGAAATTCTTATCGATGAAAGGAATTTGAATTTTCATTTGCATGAAAAGTATGAGGATGAAAGGTCATCATGATCGAAAACTTTTCAGACAATAAAATGACAATAACAATTCTGGAGAATTGAAACAAGTGTGAAGTATCGAAATAGAAGCCAGGAAAAATCACGAAAGCAAAATCACCACTTGGCGTTGTGTAGCGGCGCCTTGTTGATGATGCCCAGGATCAAAGACAGTATGTCTTCATTCCTGTAATTGTAACGGAATTCGCATTCCTTGATGTGCAGGTAAATGGTGTTCTTGTTCAGTCCGCGGAATTTCAGCAACCGGTTCTTGGTGTGACCCCAGAAGCCGGAGATATCGTCCAGCTGCAGACGCGAAGATGTTCCTTCGGGTGCCTCGATTCTGTACAAACGCCAGTCGCTGCAATCTGCAATTGCATAATAGCGCGAGAGCGAAGCGGGGAGTGCTGCGGCAACACCTGAATTGCCATTTGCAGATCCATTGCCATTCACGGCAACGGCACCATTCCCATTCCCATTCCCATTTCCTATCGCATGTCTCATTTTCTGAAAACTCTGGAGCACGGGCTTGCTCAATGAATCAAGCCAGTCGACGAATATTTTTCCTCCCATCTTGTAGAATCCGTAATAAACACGAAGGTCAACGGGCTCTGAAGATTCGGAGGAAGTCTTGTTCTTATTCATCAATGGCAGATAGAAAAAGTAACCCTTCTCCAGGTTGCTGGGATTGTGCTCCTCGCAGAATTTTGCGATGTGAATGCGAATCAGTTTTAGATAATTGTTTACCGTAACGCGACTCACGCCACTGATGTTTGCAATCTGAGTTGCAGTAAGGTCTTCGCAAAACAGTTGCAAAATTTCGCGGCATTTGCGTTCGCTTAGATGTGCTCCTTTGATCAATTTATTCCTCATGGGTGCAGTTATTATTAAAATTTCCGGTTAAAAATTGATACAAATAGTTGCAGGGAAAATATAAAATACACCAGCGGGCTCACAAGCGGGTAAGCGCTGATATCTCGATTAGTTGGAACTCCTGCAGGTTCTCTTCAATAAAGACAAGGATTCTTAAAGGAATTTCAACAAAACTGTAGAAACGTTCAAAATCCTACAGCAGTGGTAAAATTGAAGGAGCAAACGTGCAGCGGATGGGCTAATTGGTTGACCAGTTAAACAATTAGCCCGTTTACCAGGAAAGGCCATTCAACCCATCGAATAATCAAGCAGTCAACCGGTTAACCGGTCAACAGACGCTCAATTCTCGCTGCAACTTTAGCTGCACCCGGAAGCATGGCCTGTTCCAGGATCATATTCATCGGAACTGCGGGCGTATTGAGGGCGCCCAGGACTTCAACCGGAGCGTCAAGTTTTGTGAAGCATGCTTTTGAAATCCTTCCTGCCAGTGCTTCTGCAAAAGAATTAAGTTGTTGCTCTTCAGTTAGCACCAGGCATTTGCCATGTGACACAACCGATTTGAAAATTGCTTCTTCATCAAGCGGAAACAATGATCTCAGATCGATCACTTCAATCTGTCCGGGAAATTTTCGTGCTGCTTCCCTGGCCCAGTAAACGCCCATGCCGTACGTGATGACGCAACAACTCTCACCCCGTTGAATCTTTTCTGGCGAGGCTTCCAAATCAATCCGGCATTTGCCAAGTGGAATGATATAGTCGGAAGAAGGTTCAACGGCTTTGGCGCCCTCGGTACCCGGAACTTTGCTCCAGTAAAGACCTTTATGCTCCAACATGATCACAGGATTGGGATCCAGGAACGCAGCCTTCATCAAGCCTTTCATATCTGCAGCGTTTGACGGATACACAACCTTAATTCCTTTGACGGAAAGCAATGTTGTCTCCACGCTGCCACTGTGATAAGGACCGCCGCCGCCATAAGCGCCAACGGGCACCCTGATGACCACCTGCACGGGATATTTGCCCATGCTTAGATAGCAGGATTTAGAAATCTCTGTGACAAGTTGATTGAAGCCGGGATAAATATAATCGGCGAACTGAACTTCCACGATCGGTTTTAGCCCAACTGCACTCATACCCACTGTTGATCCGATAATATATGCTTCCTGGATGGCGGTATTAAAAACGCGATGATCTCCAAATTGTTCCGCCAGAGTGGCGGCTTCACGAAATACGCCACCAAGCCTTCGGCCAACATCCTGTCCATAAAAAAGGGCTTCGGGATATTCCTGCATAATTTCCCTGATGGCAAATAATGCGGCATCTACCATAATGATTTTATCCCTGCCAGCGGGGCTTCTCTCCCCTTTTTCTTTTGTAACGGGCGTGGGCGCAAACACGTGGTGAGTAATGGTCGCAGGATCGGGTTCAGGTGCTGCTTTCGCTTTTTGAAAATGTTTATCTACACGAGCGTATGCTTCTTGTTCTATTTGTTGTAGTTGTTGAACGGCGATCCCAAGCTCAAGTAGCCGTCCGTTCAATTTCATCCATGGATCACGGAGCTCATGATGTTCCAGGTCGGCCTGTGTTCTGTAGGTTTCTTTTCTAACGCCACTCGTATGGTGATTGAGCAGCGGCACTTGCGCTTGCAAGAGCCAGGGCTTTCTCTCTGAGCGAATATGTGCAAATACCCTCCGGATGGATTCATAGCTTTTTTCAAAATCACTTCCATCCACGCGCATTCTTTCCATGCCCGGAAAACCGGCTGCGTAGTCGAATGCGTCCATGGACCTGCTTTCCTCCGAGGTAACGCTAATGCCCCAACCATTATCCTGCACCAGGTATAAGATGGGCAATTGTTGTAAGACCGCAAACTGGAAGGCTTCGCTCACTTCTCCTTCTGTAATACTCGCATCTCCCAATGAACAGACGACTAAGGGCAGTTGTCCACCCTCGCCTTTTTTCAATTTTGCGTAATCGATACGTTCCAAATATTTTATCGCTTGTGCGACACCGGTAGTTGGAATGACCTGCATGCCGGTTGCACTGCTTTGATGAATGATACCGGGTTTGTCGGGCGATCTGTAGCTGGGGTGACTATAGTATTCTCTTCCCCCGGAAAAAATATCGTCACCCTTTGCCAGCAATTGCAACATCAATTCGTAAGGACTAAAGCCAAGTCCGAGTAACAAACTCTCATCACGGTAATAGGGACTCACATAGTCATATGTTTGGAGCTGGAAAGCGGCAGCGAGTTGAATGGCTTCGTGTCCGCGAGAGGTGGAATGAACATATTTGCAAATGGCGCGGTTGTTCTCATAGGTCTTGGCCATTGCTTTTGACATACACATGTGATGGTACGCCCTCAGCAGGATATCAGGATTGATCATTGCAGAATCGTTGATGAATCAAAAATAAGGGAAATAAAAAAGCCAGCCCTTACAGAGCCGGCCCGTTATATTACAAACAATCGGTGTTACTTAATTTCGAGTTCCATCATGCTGTCGTCTTCAATGAAGGCTTCCAGCTCGTCTCCCACAACGCATTCACCCACGCCAGCCGGCGTGCCGGTAAAAATAAGGTCTCCGATATTCAGCGAGAAATAATTTGAAATATGCGCCACAACCTGGTCGAAATTGAAGATCATCTGGCTGGAATTTCCCTGCTGAACCAATTCCTTGTTCTTGTAGAGGCAAAAGTTGATGTCTTTTTTATTTGTTTCAGGTGTGAGGTCAATCCATTTGCCAATGACAGCGCTGTTGTCAAAGGCCTTGGCCTTTTCCCAGGGCAGACCTTTTGCTTTTAAATCTTCCTGAATATCTCTTGCCGTAAAATCGATCCCGGCTGTTACGGCGTTGTAATACTTATTCGCAAATTTTTCCTGGATGTATTTGCCATTCTTGGATACACGCAGCACCAATTCGCACTCGTAATGGAGTTCGTTGGTAAATTCAGGATAGTAAAACGGAGTATGTGATTGTAATAAAGCGCTCTTGGGTTTCATGAAAATCACCGGTTCATCAGGAATTTCATTCCCCATTTCCTTAGCATGAGCTACATAGTTACGGCCTATACAAAAAATTTTCATGTTCAATTAGGTTTTAAGATTGAAATACATAACCGTTTTTGAACGATTGGTGTTTAGACTAGATCCAGGGCTATTTCTAGGAATTGGATAAGGGAGGCTGTTTTTGCGACTGCTAAAATAATACAACAAATCGACAAAACTGCTAGAAATGCCGCAATTTTTTTACTCAATCCGACCAATAACTCGTTAATACTTAAATTTTTACAGCAGTGTCGGGACTTGCCGTCGCCTCCCTTTACGATGTCCCAACACCAAATTCAAGTTTGTTTACCTCATTCATCGTTTTGGCGATACCGGTAGTTGCGAACATCCTGATCACTTCGGCACATTTTTCAATTTTCTGCTTCACGATGGGAATTTCTTCCTGCTGCCATTGACCGAGCACATAATCCACCTGCATACCTTTCGGAAAATTATTCCCGATCCCAAATCTAAGTTTAGGATAATCATGCGTACCCAGGTGTTCAAACACGCTTCGCAATCCATTGTGGCCTGCATCACTGCCGCCAGGCCTCAACCTGATCTTACTGAGCGGAAGTGCGAGCTCATCAACAATGACAAGAATTTCTTCCACCGAAACTTTTTCCTTGTCGAGCCAATACTTCACAGCCCGGCCACTCAGGTTCATGTAGGTAGTGGGTTTAATGCACACGAAGATCTTGCCCTTCCATTTTACTTCAGCCCTGTCTGCCAGGCGGTCGGGTGTGAAGTATCCCTTCTCCTGGTCCACAAAAAAGTCCAGGATATCAAACCCGATATTATGACGACTATGCCGGTATTCTGCGCCGATATTACCCAATCCGAAGATGAGAAATTTAGACATCAATAAACATGGTTTTAAAACAAAATGCCCAACCTAAAGGTATGGGCATTTAAAAAAGAATGTTCTCGATTATTTCTTCCCTTTTGCAGCAGGTTTTGCAGCAGCGGCTGCGGGTGCAGCAGCGGGCGCAGCGGCCGGAGCGGCTGCAACAGCTGGCTTCGCAGCGGCTTCTTCCTGTTTCAATATCCTTGTGGTAACCACAGAGGCAATGGGAATACGTGGTGAATTTAGGATTTCGTAGTTGTCAACTTTTACATCTTCAACCCTCACGTTCTCGTTTACTTCAAGATGAGAAAGATCAACCTCGATGTTTTCTTTGAGGTATTTCGGAAGGGTTTTAATCTTCAACGCTTTCATCTTGGTTACGAGTTTACCTCCGCCCTTCACGCCTTCGGGAATGCCCACGAATTTGAGGGGAATGGTGGCAACTACTTTTTTTGTGTCTACCAGTTCAAGAAAGTCAACATGATTCAGGTCATCGGTAACCTTGTCAAACTGTTTTTCTTTAAGGATGCAGGTGTACGACTTGCCATCCAATTTGATTTCTGCTAATTGAAAGTCTGGTGTGTAAACTAATAGCTTGAAAGCATCTACAGGAGCCACAAAATTGATCTCCTGTGCACCTCCGTAAATTACACCAGGCACTTTTGCTTCAGAGCGGTATTGGCGGGTGGCTGTTTTGCCATACTCGGTCCTGAGCTGTCCTTCGATTGTAATTGTTTTCATTTTATGTTTGTTTGTTCTTTACTTATTTGTCTCTCCTTTGGCTGTGGATGAAGAGACTCGTGATGCTCTTGTTTTCATAAGCGTTACGTATAGCCGAAGCAAAAAGTGCTGCGGTGCTTAACACCTTGATTTTTGACGCTTGTCCTCTCAGCGGAATGGTGTCGCAAACCACCATTTCCTCCAGCACACTATTTTGGATATTCTGGTAGGCGTTGCCGCTTAGTACGGGATGCGTACAAAGTGCTCTTACACTCCTGGCGCCCTTCTCTAAAAGCAACCCGGCTGCTTTAGCCAGCGTACCCCCGGTATCACAGATATCGTCTATAAGAACTATATCCCTGTTCGTTACTTCGCCGATCACAACCATACTGGAAATCTCGTTGGCCCTCTTACGATGTTTGTCGCAAATCACCATTTCGGCGTTAAAGTAGCTCGCGATTTCCCTGATCCTATTGGCAGAACCCACGTCAGGGGCCGCAAAGGTAAGATTTTCCAGCTTCAAATTCTCGATATAAGGGATAAATATTGCTGAGCTGTCCAGGTGGTCAACGGGGATATCGAAATAGCCCTGGATCTGGGGTGCGTGCAGGTCCATCGTGATGACGCGGTCGGCGCCGGCAGCCGTTAACAGATTGGCTACCAGCTTGCTGCCAATCGCCACGCGGGGTTTATCTTTTCGGTCCTGGCGGGCGTAACCAAAATACGGGATAACGGCGATGATCTTGTATGCAGAGGCCCTCTTGGCCGCGTCGATCATTAGCAATAATTCTAATATGTTGTCTCCGGGGGCGAAAGTACTTTGAACCAGGAAAACATAGTCACCCCGGATGCTTTCCAGGAAGACCGGTTGGTATTCGCCGTCACTGAATTTCTGAATGTTGATTCTACCCAGGGGGCTGCCAAAGCACTGGGCAATTTTTTCGGCTAAATATTGGGAACTCGTACCAGAAAAAATCTTGGCGGAAGGTTGCATACGGGGCGTAAATGTGCCTCGAAGATAGAGAGATAAACTTAAAAAAGGCAGGCCGAATTTAGGCCATAAATAGGCAGGTACCTGCGTCAGATACCAGACCAAGAGGCCGGGTAAAGGCTAATGGTTTTTTGACAAGGATAAGCGTTCCCGGTTCCAGGGAGGGAAAGAGAATGAGGGTTGAAACACGATGTGCCAATCCGTTAAAATCGAGGCGGGGCGTGTTACTTGCCCAACGAGGCCATCATGGCGTTGTCGGAAGCATTGGCCGGCTCAGCCTTCTTTTCAACAGCATAGCTGCGCTTCGATTTGAAGCTTTTATAGATCGATGAGCAAACAAGAACGGAGAAGATGAGCACAACGAAATACATCCCTATGCAAAACAGCAGGGGCTGGAGAGAGCCAACCATTAATTGACGGTTAGTCTTTTTCATAAGAGTCGAATTTTAGGATTTCAGAGAAATTGGATACTTAAAGTCTATAACGAAAATATTGGCTTAAATTGTATAGTGCAAGAGCAGAAATACCCAATTAAGCATTGGGCAAAGGACGATAGACCACGCGAAAAACTACGAGAAAAGGGCGCAGAAACCCTCAGTGATGCGGAATTGCTCTCCATCCTAATTCATAACGGATCTGCCAACCGGTCGGCAGTAGACCTCGGCAGGGAAGTATTGTCCCTGGCCAGGAATAACCTATTGGAACTGGGCAGGTTATCCATCCATGACCTGATGCGCATTAAGGGCATTGGCGAAGCCAAGGCGATCACCATTACGGCTGCCCTGGAACTTGGCAGGCGCCGGCAGTCCGGGCCAGGCCAGGATCGTATCCAGGTCACCAATAGCCGGGATATTGCCATCCATCTTCAGGAGCGGCTTAAGGACTACAATTACGAGGTCTTTGGGGTGGTTTATTTGAATGGATCCAACCGGGTCAAGCATTGGGAGGTGATCAGCAAGGGCGGAATTACGGGCACCGTAGCCGATCCCAGGTTGATCATGAAAAAGGCATTGGAAGAAGAAGCCGTGGGGCTCATCCTCGTACACAATCATCCCTCGGGCAACCTCAAGCCCAGCCGCGCGGACGAAGACTTAACCCAAAAAATCAAATCAGCAACCCAGTTTTTTGACATCAAGCTGTTGGATCATCTCATTGTGAGCCAGGAAGGGTATTTCAGTTTTGCGGATGAGGGAATTCTGTGAAGCGGTATGACGGTAATACGGTATTACGGTATTGCGGTATTGGAAACGAAAAAAATTTATAAACTATTGCATAATCATAAATTGATTAATTGTGAAGTCATATCAAGGCGGGTTTCGAGAACTCGATGTGTGGAAAGTAAGCAGGCAATTTAGAACGATGATTTCAAAACTTGCGGAAGGATTTCCCGAACATGAAAAATTTTCATTGACTGCGCAAATAAAAAGATCGTCAAGGTCAATAACGGCCAATATTGCAGAGGGGTATGGTAGGTTTCATTATAAAGAAACTATTCAATTTTTTCGACAATCCAGAGGTTCGCTGTTCGAAACATTGGATCATCTTACGACGGCCATCGATGAAGGCTATATTAACGAAGAAGAATTTCGCGAGGCCGAGGATCTTTCAAAAAGAATAACAATGTTGGTACATGGTTATATCAATTTCCTTGAAAATTCACGCAATGAGTCGAATATTTGAACAAGATGTGTATGGCAATACCGAAATACCGTATTACCGTATTACCGTAATACCGTATTACCGATTATCTACGCCTGCGCCGGCGGCCCACCAAAATTAAAATTCACCGGCAATTCCTCCAGGTCCTTGATCACCCCGTTTCCTGACTCAAATCGTTTGATATTTTCTGCCAGGGCTTTCATGAAACGCTTGGCGTGTTGCGGCGTGAAAATAATTCTTGCCTTCACCTTGCTCTTCGGTGTACCAGGCATCACATTGACAAAATCAATGATGAACTCTGCGTGACTATGCGTAATCACTGCAAGATTGGCGTAGCTGCCTTCGGCAATGTCTTCGGCTATTTCTATGTTGAGTTGCTGGTTTTGTGTTTCCATATTTTGGAATAATTTGAGATGACTGCAAAAATACAAAGCTGCCCCCAATCGTGGGGGCAGCTTCATTAAACTTATTCAAAACAAATCTATCTAGGTCCCAGCCAGGTCGCCACCGCGGTTATGACACGCGAGCCGCCGCTGTACGAGAAATGTAGATGGAACGTTTTGTTTGCGGGATCATAATAGTTCTCTGCAGCGCTATATGGATCCAACACAACGCTTCCCGTTGTAATGGTAACTGAATTGTCGGCATTCACCGTCAAATCCAGGATTACACCGAAAACAACTGTGGTCTTCAACTGCATTTCAACAGTGGTAGGTCCGGCAGTTGACAATTCCCAGTCGTCACGACTAAAGGGACCTGGGAATGAGGGGTGAACCATCGTGCCTTCTGCGTGATAGATGCCGTCGTATGCGTTCTTTACAAGAACAGATACCAGGGTGTTCTTGCGGTTTTCCGCAATGGTCACGCCTTGGGCGTCCGTAATCGTATAAGACAATAAATACGGAACGGTCAGATCAATCTTCGAAGGAAAGATCGTGACCGGGATAAATGCTTCGCGCTGACCGGCAGGGATTACCACTGTATTTGAAGCAATGGTAAACGTTGAATCAGGCATTGCCTCATAATCAACCCAGGTACTTGGATCAGCCAGGAGTGCCTTTTGATCTGCATTATATTTATCTATGGCAGCCTGGTCTTGCGTAATGGTAACTGTAAGATCCTTATCCATCGGATTTACTGCTGCCAGGTTTACCCAAATCTTGAGCTCTTGCGGCCCCGGTGTCAGGTCAATTGCCTGGGCAATATAGCCAGGGAAAGGCTGCTCCACTACATTAGGCACTGCAGTGAAATCAGTCCTGTATTTCTCTTTCAAGCACGATGAGAACGTCGCCACCATCAGCCCCAGGATTGCAAGGGTTTTCTTCATGTTTATGATTTTTTTCATTATTCAGTGTTTAGCGTAAAACGAGTTTTAATTCATCCACCAGATCTTGTCGGTAAACTGTGCATTAGCCGGCAATACGGGTACTGATGCACCATTCACGTCATATTCACGCTGCGGATATAGCAGGCGAACCGGAATTGTTGTTCCTGCACCTGGGAAAACTGAAAGCGGAACATCTGCGGGCAGATGCAACCTCCTGTAATCATTCCATGTTGCCAGGGGATCAATCGTATTCAATGCCGCCCATTTTTGACGGATGATCAGAGCGAGCTTATTTGGTGCTGAAGCCCAGTCAACATCTGGGTTGCTATTTACAGCACCGTTTGCAAGGTAACGCGCAGCTGTAGCCGCCGGGGAGAACACGATTGAATCCTTCACGGGTGAAGACTGTGAACGCACATATTCCTTTGCCTGCAGCCAGTTGAATGATTCAATTACGCCCTGGTTGTATAACGTTTCGGGATCATCGTTTATCCATCCACGTTGTGCAGCTTCAGCCTGCATGAACAAACTTTCAGATGCAGTGATGAGCGGAGCAGGCATATCGAAACTCCTCAGGATGCCAGGTCCGAATGGCGAAGTGGAGGTGTTAGGAATACCCTGGTCGCCAAACACATTACCTACATAGTCATTGTTGGGATCGCCATTGTCTGCGGGATTTCCCACCAACAGGTTGTCGGGAGAAGGACCGTATCCAATGGGAGAATAGAAATAACGCAGGCGCCAGTCGCCATTTGTATTGTACCAATCGATGGCGTATTCATGTGCCCGGAAAATGTTGTTGTTACCTGTGGGTGCGCCATCCGTTCCGAAACCATAACCGATCCAGAAAGGATTCTGCTTATTATCGGAATTGATGTACCCGGGATTAACCTGTGCATCTTCGCCTACACCGAGGAATCCGCTGCCTTCAGCAACGATATTCGCGATTTCACTTGTGATGTAGGAGGCCCTGTCTGCTTTTTCAGACTGATTGAGCAGCAAACGAAGTTTCACTGTGTTTGCGAATTTGACCCACATGGTGCGGGAGTCGCCTGAATTTCCAAACATGATATCGTATTTGGGATCCAGAACTTCGGGAGAAGTTTTGATCAAATCAATACCGGCAGATAACTGGGTGATCAGGTCTTCGTAAATGGACTGAGCACCCTGGTAAGTTGGATTTACCACAGAAGTTCCCTTCAGGGCATCTGAGTAGGGAATATCGTTGTAAACATCAACCAATGTAGAAAACAGGAATGCTTTCATTACTTTACCCACGCCTTCAGAGAATTTGTCTCCTGACTCATTTGCCTTCTTCTCCACATAATCGAAATCATTGATGATATCGTACGTGTTATTGAAGATGGACTGGTTGAAACTGTTGGTGAACTGATAGTTCAGGTTCGGCGTTGCAATAGCGTAGTTACCGCTGTATGACCAATAGCCCATCCACAGGTTCGCGAAATCATAGTCGGTCAGCAGTTCACTGGCCGCCGTATTGAGGGCGTTCGTCAACACCAGGCCAGGCGCCACGCTGGTGGGCTGGTTGGGGTTTGTATTCACATCATAGAAGCTCTTTTTACAGCCGGCAGTAAGCACTGCAGTGCCGATCATCAAGCTATATACTATTTTTTTCATTGCGCTCATTTTTGTGAGATAACTAATGTTGATTTGGATTAGAAGGTCAGGGTTACGTTAAATCCAACGGTCCTTGTAGGAGGCGTTTGGTTTTCAGTAGTCCTACCCGTAGCATTGGTTGTATTCTCGTTGAACTCAGGATCAGTCCAGAAGTTTTCTTTTGGCCTGAACATCAGAAGGTTTCTTCCGATAATCGAGAATTGCGCACCCTTAATCCAATTAACATGACTGAAAATTTCCTTTGGCAATTCGTAAGTCAAAGCCAATTCCCTGATTTTCCAGAAAGCGGCATTGGTTACGTAAACTGAAGGAGCCTGGTTGTATGTGTTCGCCCAGAAACGCCAGTTAGCATCAGCGGTGATGATATTGGTGTTGGGAACCAGTTTGCCTGTTCCGTCATCCACAACGGAGTTGGGGAATACGAAACGCTGACGGTTCGTTTGTGCAGAGTGCCATGAAATTCCACCGAAATCCAGGGCAGAACCTACTGCATTGTAGATTACGTTTCCACCTCTGTAGTCAGCCACAGCACTCAGGGTTACACCCTTGTAGCTAAGCGATGTGGTCAAACCCAAACGGATGGTAGGATTCGTGTTTCCGATATACTTAAGTGTTGGATCCAAAGTGGGGTAACCAGTCGTTCTGTCAACCACTACCCTGCCCTGATCATCACGTACCCAATCACTCACTTTCAAACTCGGATAAGGTTTTCCAACAATAGCGGAAATTGACCAGCCCGCAGCTCCTGAAAGCGATACTTCATCCAAACCGGGATATACACTCAGCACCTTGTTTTCAATATATGAGAAGTTCGCACCAACATCCCATCTCAGACCACCGTTTGTTCTAACGAGGGGCGAAACTTTCAAATCCAATTCATAACCCCTGTTCTGCATGGCACCCGTGTTCAACAATGCACCGGTGTAGCCGGTTGCAGATGATATTTGTACGGGTAAAGTCTGATCAGTTGTCCTTGCATCAAAGAAAGCCGCCTGCAAATTGATCCTGTTGTTCAGGAAGCCCAATTCAATACCAATTTCTTTTTCAACTGTTCTTTCTGGTTTGATGTTGGGGTTCTTGTAGTTGTTATCCAAAGTATAACCACCGGTACCACCGAAGGGGAAACCGAAGCCTACATTGAAGATATTTTCCAGGTTATATGCACCGAAGGTATTGATGTAAGTACCTTGTCCGGGCAAGCTCACCTGGCCTACTTCTGAATACGCTGCCCTGATCTTACCGTAAGAGAGGAATTTGCCGTCCTTCAATCCCTGAATGGCATCCGTAAACACGAAAGCACCGTCAACTGAAGGATAGAAGAAGGAACGGTTATCTGAACTCAAAACTGAGGTCCAGTCGTTCCTTGCAGTCGCATGCAGGAAAAGGAAGTCTCTCCAGCCCAACGTCAAGTCACCATAAGCACCAAGATCGTTCCTCTGCGCTTCTTCTTCCAATACAACCGGCTGACCAATTACGGAACTGGTGTTATAGAAGTCGGGGACGAAGAGGCTGTTTGAAGAAATCGCAAGTGCTCTTGCTTTCTGTTTTGAAACTGAAGTACCCACTAACAATTTCAAATTCAAATCGTGGGTAAGGTCTCTATTGATAGAAGCAAACAAGTCACCGAGGATCTTGGTTTGCTTGGTAGAAAGATCAAATGAACTTGGGTTTACAAACTGCAGTGAAGAAGGAATATTACCTGCATTCAGCGGGTCGGCTTTAGCCCAATCAGCAAATGTTACACCTGCTGTTGTATTCTTCTGATCGTAAAAAGTTCCGGTAAAACCCAAACGGCCCGTTAGACTCAACCAGTCAAGAACTTTCAGGTTCATGGTGACGTTGCCCAACAGGTCATCGTTGTTACCCTTATTACGGGAATTATTAATTGCCCAGTAAGGGTTAGGATAATACGCATTGAAATAGCCATTCACGTCCGCAAATGGTTGCGTGATGTCTTTGAAACTGGTTAGGGGCACGTGCATCGGCGTGTTGATCACGTTCCAATACACAGGGCGACCTTGTGAATATTCACCGCCCACCTGGTCGGTTGTTTTCTTTGTGTAGCCCAAACCGTAATCAACGCGGAAACGGCCATAACTCTTCATACCGTTAATCCTGGCGCCGGTTCTGCGAGCTTTGTCACCGGGAACCACACCCTTAACATTTACATCCTGCATGGATATGTAGAATGAACTGTTGTCATCCCCTGTTGAAAAAGAGATGTCGTTCTGCATGGTCACGCCAACGTCGAAGAAATTCAACTTCTCGTTGGGCTTAGCAGAATAAGGAACCATCAAAGTAGAATCGAAAAAAGAACCGTCTGGACGGAAGAACCTTACCGGTCCACCCAATGGTACCATCGCGCCGTTGTAAGCCGGACCGTAGCTCTGGTTTTCGTAAGGGAAATAAGGTGCTGCCAGTGGATCAATCACCACGCCCCCTTTTGCATTGTATTGCTCACCACCATAGCTACCGAAACCGGTTTGAAGTTTGGGCAGGTATGAAATCGATTCAAAAGTGGTGGTATTAGACACCTTAACAACTGGGCGTTTACCCCCTTTCTTGGTGGTAATGATAATAACGCCGTTAGAAGCGTCAGAACCGTAGAGGGCAGATGCAGTTGCACCTTTCAATACGGTTACGTTGTCAACATCATTTGGGTTAACAGAATTCAGGTAGTTGATAGAAACGGGAACACCATCCAAAACCAGGAGAGCCTGGTTATTACCGAGGATGGAGCGGTTACCCCTGAGCGTGATTCGGGTTGCTGGGTCAACACCGTTGTTTACTGTGTTAATCTGCAGACCTGAAACCTTTGCGGTCAAACCAGTCGCGATGTTTGTCACCTTTGCCTGGTTCAACTCTTTTGTTCCAACTACCGCGGTAGCGAAACCGGTTTCACGACTTTGTTTCTTTACACCGAGAGCCGTTACAACAACTGAAGTCAGTTCTTCATTTGTTTTTGTTAATGACCCATTAACCACTGATTCGGATCCCACAGGAACTTCTTTGCTGATCGCACCGGTTGCACTCATTACAAGCACATCGCCGGTTTTGGCCTGAATACGGAAATTACCGTCCGCATCAGCTGCTACTCCACCTTTTCCACCCTTTACTTTTACGGTGGCGAAAGGAATGGGTTCCCCTCTTTCATTTGTAACTCGACCGGTCACTTGCCGGGTCTGAGAAAATGCCAATGCCGCAAATAGCAATAGCACTGTCAGCAGTGATAGAATTTTTCTCATGTTTTTTGGTCTTTTTATGAAATTTTGCGGGCCAAATATACAGAATAAATCAAAAGATGAAATTTTTGTTAATATTCAAGGTATACTTCACCGACACCTCCTATGACAAATAGCAAAGGGGCCATGCTGCATCATTTTTGAAAAATATTTAAAATTTGATTAACAGTTCGACCCTCAAATCAGACCTTTTTTTGCCCTTTACTTCATCCCATCCGGAGCCAAATTTCTCCACGCCCTGGAAAATGGTTTGAGCCCATTTTAGGCCCATTGTGAATTTGGCATGGTAACTTATCTTGATGTTCGAATAGTATCTGAAACCCCTGCCAAACAAAGCGGGCACATTATAGAAGTTCGGAAGGTCATTTTCGTAGGAATAAATCCTGCTGTCATAAGCGTCTGTGTCGAACCATTCCAGCCGCAAATTAAAGCCGAACAAGGATTTGGGCAGATGACAAAATATGTCCAGATTGGTTAGGAAACCCCGCTTCATTTCATTGCTTTCGGACCTGTATCCATTCAATTCAACCCGGGATCGTATGGTCCAGACCCTCGAAATCTCAAAATTGAACTGGTTACGCCAACTCATCCTTTTTAAATCTAACAGCCGATGCACGCCAAATGCGATACTATCGTTTGCCGCCTTCCTGTTGAAGCGTAAACGCGACTCCATATGAAAGAGCTTATCGGGGTGCCAATCCCCCTTTAACAGGTAGTCGACACCGTTAGATGGCGCGTCTACGCGATACTTTAACCAGGGAAAATTGAAAAAGTCGGCAAAAGCCGCAAAACTTAAATATCGGCTAGGCCTGAGGTTTAGTCCCAGCCAAAGTCCGGATTCATTGGCCGGCTCTGATGATTCTGTAAATGCGCTGGCCTCCATCGATCGAAAGCGGGCCCCAAAGTTCCTATAAAGAATACCCAGGTCAAGGGCCGGGTCAACGCTCATAACCATTCCCGCCAGCCCCGCCATAGCGCCCCTGGCATCCCTGGCTAGTTCGCCAAAAAGGCGATAGTTGTCCAGGTTGAGGCTGTAATCAATGCTACAATTGCTCCAGCTTTTGCCCGATATGGCAAATAAATTATAAGGTAAGTCCTGCTTTTCAATGGGGTAATTGAACCCGTAATGGATAAAATTGGCGTTTATCTGCCAGGTTTTCTTTTGGAACCCGAGATTGCCTCCCAGGACGAGTTGGTGGAATACATTTTTATCAGCAATCTCCAGTGCCGATCGGTGATACCCGGATTCGATGATACTGGTTGCTGTGATCTTACCACCGGCACCCGTTTCAAGGTTCGCATCTTTCAGGTCTTCGGCCGCAAATGTGGCTCCCTGCCAATTCCCGATCTTCCAGCCGGCAGCGAGCCCGCGATGAAACCGGCTCTCTCCACTCGATTGATAGGGCCTGATGGTCTGAGCCTGCCTGTTTAGCAGGCCCAGGTCAGAAGATTTGGGAAAGGAAAGGCCCTGCCAGTGAATCAAACCCTGACCCATACTTACTGAATAATCTCCAATGGCGAGATACTTCAGCCAGCCCTTCAAGTTGAGCCAAAGGTGAAAAGAATAGAAATCGAAGCCTTTTCCCGGCAATTCACCAGCGTCCTTTCCAGCCGTAAATCCGGCATGAAACGCATTCTTTAACGAAAGCCTGTAGCGTATATACAACTGGCCCGGCTTCCCCAGGTAGTGGGAATTTCCCAGGCTATCCTTTTCAAAATAAGCCCTGGAACGTTCAATTTGGCGGCCCGCCCGAATGATGAGCTGGCTTTCCGCTCTTGGCCTCAGCCTGGAACCTGACCTTGACCAGCGACTTCCATCGGCCACCACTATATATGTCTTAAGCTTCCCAATCAACTCCAGGTCCCAACCCGGGATGGCCTGAATCTCATAAATGCTGACGAAGTTGCCCAGGAGCCTTCTGTAATTGATGAATGCAGCGACCTGCTCTTCGGTAACCATGCCCGTACTCATTAATATTGCGGCATCCACCTTATTTAAATCAATCCTCGCGGTTTGAATATGTTCGTTTAGCCGCGCCTCATCCGTCTCGAAACTTTCAGCATCGTTTCTGCCGGCAAGATTTTCCATTTCAGATTCATCAGGCTCCTGCGCATGAATAGAAGCAGGAAAGAGAATCAGGCAGCTCACCCACATCAATAAGCATAGCAAACCGCTGGCAGGATTATTCAGGAACCTCATTGACGGGAGCAGCGATTTCTTTTTTGAATGAATACAACAGGGCAATGGCTGTTGAATACCCCAACATGGGATGCCTGCTAACCCTAAGGTCTAGCCGAAATTTTTTAAGCCAGCATCCACCTGCCATCCATAACATGGAAGTCGTGGTTTGAAAGCCTGCCTGGAGAAACAGGTATTTGTTGAGCACATAATGCAAGCTCAACAGCCCAGCTACAGGTTGCTTTTCTATTTTTTGAACCGAGAGAGAAAGAAAGAAGAAGGGATTGAACACATAACCCATACCCAGGCGGATCAGGCTGGCCAATTTGTCATCGGCATTATTACTCAAATGGCCACCGACCGGGTTGTAGATATCGAACCCTGCCGCAAACCTGGAAGTCGGGAAAAACAATATTCCCAACTCGGCATTGGGCGTTCCCTTCGAAACGTATCCCCGTATTCTCAAACTGTAGTAATTAAATTTTGCACCGATAGAAAGTTTCGGACCCAGATTCTTAGCGTATGCCAAACCTGCCTCGACCTCCTGAAAATTTTTGTAGCCAAAATGATTCAGGAAAATTCCAGCGCCACCACCAAATGCATGCGACGCCGCGAAGGCTGAAAATAACTGTAGCGGACTAAGAAAGTAATTCCGTTCCGAATAAATGCCGATCCCTGGTTCGATCCTGGCAAGCGCGGCAACATTTTCCGCCGCTGAAAAAATATCAGGTTCTTTTTTGTATGCCTGGCACCCAATGCCGGGAGAGGCTCGCGGGACACGCAATGCCTGCGCATATGCACGAATCCAAAATAGCCACACCAATATGGTCAATATGATTCTCCCTGGCACGTTCCGTAGTTCTTGCACGCTAACAAAATAGGAGGAATGAATGGACACTGAAATGCATTCACACTCAATGCCAGGAAGAAAAAGCGCGAATTTTTCCGGGAAAGAACCGTTGGATTATTGAGCGCCACTCATTTTTTGCTAGGTTTGCAGCATGGAAATCTTAGACGGTAAACTGGTTTCTCAAACCATCAGGAATCAATTAAAAGAGAAAGTTTCAGAGCTCAAAAAACAGGGAAAAAAGCTTCCGCACCTCGCGGCCATCCTGGTGGGAAGCCATGGCGCCAGTGAAACTTATGTTGCAAGCAAAGTGAAATCATGCGAAGAAATCGGGTTTGGATCCACACTTATTCGGCTATCCGATTCCGTTAGTGAAAGCGAACTGCTCGAAAACATTGAAGCCTTGAATCTCGATCCCGATGTGGATGGCATCCTGGTTCAACTTCCCTTGCCCAAACACATTTCTGAACAAAAGGTGATTGAAACCGTTTCGGTGACAAAAGACGTGGACGGATTTCATCCCGAAAGTGTGGGGAGGATGGTGCAGGGGCTGCCGGCATTCGTATCTGCTACCCCGCACGGCATCATGCTACTTTTGGAACATTACAAAATTGACACGCGCGGCAAGCACGCCGTAGTAATCGGCAGAAGTAATATCGTTGGCAGGCCCGTGAGTATATTATTAAGCAGAAATACCAATCCGGGAAATTGCACCGTCACGGTTTGCCATTCCCATACATCCAACCTGAAAGAAATTTGTTTACAGGCAGATATTATTGTTGCCGCATTGGGCAGGGCCGAATTCCTGAAGGCCGACATGGTGAGGCCGGGTGCTGTGGTTATTGACGTGGGTATCACACGCGTCGCAGATTCGTCTAAAAAAAGCGGATTTGCACTGAAGGGCGATGTTGATTTTGCCCAGGTTGCGCCAAAATGCAGTTATATCACACCTGTTCCGGGTGGCGTAGGGCCCATGACCATAGCGGCGCTTTTGATGAACACATACAATGCCTGCGTTGCGCATTAACTATTAATAGGTATGGGGTATTAGGTATTGGGTATTAGGAAATTCGGCCCAATACCCAATACCCAATACCTAATACCCCATAACTTATCTTTGCATTATGATTGCAGTGGAGACTTCCATTCCGGTGATGGAATCATTTTATACACTTCAGGGTGAAGGATTTCACCAGGGCAGGGCCGCCTATTTCATCCGCCTGGGTGGTTGTGACGTGGGTTGTGTTTGGTGCGACGTTAAAGACAGTTGGGACGCATCCCTGCATCCTTTGCTTTCCATTCAGCAAATCGTCAGGGAGGCGCGCATACAAGTGGGACACGAAATTCAAAGTCGTGATGGCGATCCCGCAATCGTGGTGATCACCGGAGGTGAGCCCCTGATGCACAACCTGGATGAGTTAACAGAGCAATTGCGCGCCGAAGGATTCCATACGCATATCGAAACCTCAGGTTCGCATCCCCTCAGTGGTCATTGGGACTGGATCTGCCTGTCTCCAAAAAAGTTCAAAGCTCCGCTTCCGGAGATCGTTCCGCTCGCACATGAATTAAAGGTGGTCATTTTTAATAAGTCTGATTTCAAATGGGCCGAAGAATATGCAGCCCTGGCCGCGCCGGAATGCAAACTCTACCTTCAGCCGGAATGGGACAGAGCTCCACAGGTCACGCCGATGATCATTGAATACATCAAGCAAAACCCGAAATGGGAATTGAGTTTGCAGATACATAAGTATATTCACGTTCCGTGAATAGTTAACCAGTCGATCAGTTGATTGGTTGACCAGTAAATCTTCACTTATCAACTGGTTAACCGGTTAACTGGTTAACTGGTCAACCGACCGCGCCTTAACATTTTCTTGCCACTAGCGGAATAAAATTTGGATAGCTTCGTTGTTTATAGCGGATAATATTCTCGCATGAAAAAATGGCCTGTCCTGCTCCTCTTCAGCCTCTTGTTCGGTACCGTCTATTCACAATCGTATTTCCCGGATAAAGTAGACAAGAAAACAGCTGCGCTCTATACCCAGGCCATCAGCGCAGCAGAATCCGAACATTTTAAGGAAGGCATCAGCCTGCTTGACAAAGCCATTCAACAGGATCCAAAATTTGTGGACGCCTACTTATCCAGGGCCGGGATGTATGGCGAATTAAAAGACTATAAGTCGGCCATACAGAACTACGAATTTGCCCTGGGCCTCGACTCCCTCTATTCCAGCGACTACAAACTCCCCTACTCCATCAATCTTTGCGGTAATGGTGATTTTGAGAAAGCGCTAGCGGCTGTTAACTCATTTCTCACCAATCCGAAACTGAATGACGTGAGCGTGCGCTCAGCATTGTACAGGAAGAAAACTTATGAATTTGCAATCGAGTATAAGAAGACTCACGCCAACGCATACTTGTTTGAGCCCAAGAACATGGGTGACAGCATCAATACGATAGATGGCGAATACTATCCATCCTTAACCATTGATGGCAAGACGCTCGTGTTCACCCGGCGACTCAATAATTTCAACGAGGATTTTTTTGAAAGCCATTTTGAAAATGGGGTGTGGAGAAAAGCGCATCCGCTGGAAGGTGATATCAATACGCCCCAAAACGAAGGCGCACAGAACATTTCACAGGACGGGCAATGGCTGGTTTTCACCGGATGTAACTTCCAGGGCGGCCTGGGAAGTTGCGATCTTTATTTTTCTGTTCATACCAGGAGAGGCTGGAGTGAACCGCAAAATCTCGGCAATAATATTAATAGCGAATTTTGGGAATCAGCGCCCTGCTTTTCGCCCGACAAGCGCGACCTGTATTTTGCAAGCCGCATGCCGGGTGGAGTCGGAGGCACCGATATTTGGGTAAGCCATCGATTGCCGAGCGGCCGCTGGGGTGAACCAGAAAACCTGGGTCCGGAAATCAATACAAAAGGTGATGAGAGTTGCCCCTTCATTCACGCCGACAATCAAACACTTTACTTCACTTCCAATGGTCATCCCGGTTATGGCGGTGACGATTTGTTTATGTCGAGACGAAAACCCGACGGCACCTGGGGAAAACCCGAGAATTTAGGCTACCCGATCAATACCGTGGAGAATGAGGGCAGTCTGGTCATTGCAGCAGACGGCAGAACAACTTACTATGCGAGTGATCGGGCTGACAGCCGCGGTGGTCTTGACCTATACACCTTCCAGATCCGCGATGATTTGAGGCCATTTAAGACACTATGGGTGAAGGGCAAGGTATTTGACAAGAATACAAAAGCCGGCCTGCCCTCTGCAGTTGAATTGATTGATCTGCAAACCACGCAAACCATTTCTAAAGTGCAAACCGATGAAGAAGGAAATTACCTGATCACGCTTCCTATCGGTAAAGATTATGCGTTTAATGTAAACAGAAAGGGTTACCTGTTTTATTCAGAGAATTTTCCGTTGAGCAAAAAAGATCCCGATTCTATTTATCAAATCGATATTCCGCTTCAGCCCATCGTAGCGAATGCCTCAATCGTCCTGAAAAATATATTTTACGAGACGAACAAGTTTGAGCTAAAGCCAGAAAGCCAGGTGGAGCTGAACAAGATTGTGCAGCTCCTGACAGACAACCCCAATTTGAAAATCGTGATCAACGGCCATACTGACAATGTGGGCAAAGACGCCGATAATCTCACGCTTTCAAACAACCGATCCAAAACCGTTACCACCTATCTTGCCGCCAAGGGCATTAGCCAGTCGAGACTTCAGGCTAAAGGCTTTGGATCTTCGAAGCCGTTATCTGACAACAAGACTGAGGAAGGCCGTGCAATGAACAGGAGAACTGAACTTTCAGTACTGAGTAATTAAGGCTAACTTTATTCTGCTAACTGAAAGACACCATGACTGCCGCTCAACCCATCCCGGATGAAGAGCTGATACATCTGATCGCCCTCACCATGATTCCATCTGTAGGAGATGTGAATGCACGCGAACTGCTCACGCAAATAGGATCTGCCAAATCAATTTTTCAAACCAGGCTTTCGAGCCTTGAAAAAATATCGGGCATCGGAAAGCTTAGGGCCCGGCGCATTAAGGGATTCAACTCCTTTCAACGGGTGGAGCAGGAAATTAAATTTATTCGCAAATTCGGCATCCAGGTGATTCCGATAACCGACGAGTACTTTCCCAAAAAATTATCACACTGTTACGACGCGCCCGTCCTGCTGTATTACCGTGGCAATGCAAATCTCAATGCTTCACGGGTCATCAGCATCATCGGTACGCGAAGCCATACAGAATATGGTAAGGATACGGTGCGTTGTTTGTTAGAGCAATTATCCCAGTACGATGTGCTGGTGGTAAGCGGCCTTGCCTATGGCATTGATGCCATTGCACATAAGAATGCCATGAAGTGCGGCCTAAAAACCATTGGCGTACTGGCGCACGGACTAGACAGAATTTATCCGCCGGCACATCGCAGTCTTGCAAAGGAAATGATTGAAAATGGTGGTCTCCTGACCGAGTTTATGACCGGCGATGAACCCGACAAACAAAATTTCCCAAAACGAAACCGCATTGTGGCAGGAATGGCAGATGCCACCATCGTGGTTGAAACGGGCGTAAAAGGCGGAAGCATGATCACTGCAGAACTCGCCAACGGATACAACAAGGATGTATTTGCATTTCCAGGAAGGATCAGGGATGCAAAAAGTGAAGGGTGTAATTTCCTCATCAAAAAGAATAAAGCCGCATTGATTACAGAAGCGAAAGATTTAATCGAATGCATGAATTGGGAAGAAAAAAAATCAGATCCAAAGATCCAGCGAAGCCTTTTCGTGAACCTTTCTGAACAGGAAGAAAAGATTCTGCAAATCCTTTCAGACAAAGAATCTGTCCAGATCGAAGAAATCTATGCTGCATGTAACATGAAAGGCAGCGAAGTGGCCAGTGCTGTCCTGAACCTGGAATTGCAAGGCCTGATACAGGTAATGCCGGGAAAGAGGTATAGAAAGATCTAAGACCGGATACCGGATACCGGATACAAGATACCAGATAGCGAGAGGTTGGGTTAAAAACTAAGATTCACACGCACACCCTCACCCGCACTATCCGGTATCTGGTATCCGGTATCCGGTATCTCGAACAAACTCTTGATTTGCACTTCCTTAAAACTTCATTTGGAAGCAATCGTTCGCCTGTCTTACCTTTGCACATGGCAAGAATAATCAACTCCCCCAAAGACAAGTTTCCCAACAAATTTTTCGGTGAAGGTTTAACATTTGATGACGTGTTGCTCATGCCTGGTTACTCACAGGTACTGCCACGCGATGTAGACATCAAAACAAAGCTCACGCGCTCCATTTCCATCAATGTTCCCATGGTTTCTGCGGCAATGGATACCGTTACGGAAGCAAATCTTGCCATTGCGCTCGCGCGCGAAGGTGGACTGGGTTTTCTTCACAAAAACATGGCCATCGATAAACAGGTTGACCAGGTCAGAAAGGTAAAAAGAAGTGAAAGTGGACTGATCATCGATCCGGTTACGCTTCTTGAAAATGCAACCCTGCACGATGCCCTCAAATTGATGAAGGAAAATAAAATCGGTGGCATTCCCATCGTAGATCAAAAGAAAAAACTGGTTGGAATTCTCACCAACCGTGATCTGAGGTTCGAGACCATATTGCACAAAAAGGTAAGTGAAGTGATGACGAAAGAAAACCTCATCGTTGCTCCCGAGGGAACGGACCTTAAAAAAGCCAAGAAGATTCTCAGCCAATACAAAATTGAAAAACTGCCGGTAGTCAACAAATCCGGTATCCTTGTTGGACTGATCACTTATCGCGATATTCTTCAATTGCAAAGTTTCCCCAATGCGGTGAAAGATAATTATGGCCGCCTTCTCACAGGCGCGGCACTGGGCATTACCGCCGACCTGATGGACCGTGCTGCGGCACTGCAACAAATAGGCGTGGACCTGGTTTGTCTCGACAGTGCTCACGGGCATAGCAAGGGTGTGATGGACGCACTGAAGTCACTCAAAAAGAATTTCAAACAGCTCCAGGTGATTGCGGGCAATGTAGGTACAGCAAAAGGCGCAAAGGCACTTGCAGAAGCAGGGGCAGATGGTGTTAAAGTGGGCATCGGGCCCGGATCCATTTGTACAACCCGCATTGTGGCGGGCGCCGGCGTACCACAAATCACGGCTGTGATGGAAGCCGCTTCTGTTCTTGCTCCTTTGGGCATTCCCCTGATTGCCGATGGCGGTATTCGGTACACGGGTGACATGGTGAAGGCTCTAGCGGCGGGCGCCAACGCTGTGATGATGGGTGGCGTCTTTGCAGGGACTGAAGAAAGTCCCGGCGACACCATCATTTACGAAGGAAGAAAATTTAAACAATACCGTGGCATGGGTAGCATGGGCGCCATGAGCCAGGGCAGCAGCGACCGCTATTTCCAGGATGTGGAAGACGGTATCAAGAAATTTGTTCCCGAAGGAATTGAAGGAAGGGTTGCTTTCAAAGGAAACCTGAGTGAAGTGGTATACCAATATGTAGGTGGACTGAGAGCCGGCATGGGATATTGTGGTGCAAAAGACATTGCGGCTTTGCAAGAGGCACAATTCGTAAAAATAACCAACGCAGGGATGAAGGAGAGCCATGCACACGATATCGAGATCACGCGTGAAGCGCCAAATTACAGCAGGTCCTGATCAGCAGATTTTTGAATGGGTTTGAGCGAACTGAAGGCGAAGAGAATTACGCCCAATGTGACATATAAATCGGCGACATTGAAAATACCGGTTCGAAAATCCTGGAAGCCGAGGTTGATGAAGTCTGTTACGTGACGATGACGAACAATCCTGTCGATCACATTTCCAATTCCACCGGAAAAAATCATGCAGAAAGAAATAACCTGGAGCAATGAAATCTGGTTCCATTTCCTTAACACGAAATACAAAAAACCGAAAAGAAGCGCGATGGGCAAAATGGTGAACACCCAGAAGCTTAGGTTTTGGGACCATTCTGCTCCCCAACTCATGAATGCACCCGTGTTCTCGACGTAGATCAACCTGATGGTGTCGTGAAAGATTGAAATCGGCTCCCTGTTGTCAAGATATGAACGCGCCCAACCCTTCGTGACCTGGTCGCAACCTATAAAGCCGAGACAAAGCAGGCTGAAAATTAGAATGTTGATTCGTTTGTTCATTAAGGAACAAAATTAA
>Ga0157375_10000380_pt1 | contig 40520 bp, 38 predicted proteins | sample M35metaG_FD_115311 | JGI IMG/M metagenome (GOLD analysis project Ga0157375, IMG submission 115311) | Miscanthus rhizosphere microbial communities from Kellogg Biological Station, Michigan, USA - M3-5 metaG | ecosystem: Host-associated > Plants > Roots > Rhizosphere > Soil | place: USA: Michigan...
GATTAGTAGATCAAGAATCACTAACAGGGCTCGCGGCGCATTCCGACCGTCGGCGTAGCCGGCGTAAGAACCGTAGCCCACGGCGTTCAGCCGTGGGACAGCAGAGTCGTTTGGCGTGTGAGCCCGTCTTGACGGGCGAAAGAAGCTTTCTCTCGCCCGCTAAAGCGGGCTCCCACTTTCCCGGCCACGCGGATTTCCCCAGCTGAAAGCTGGGGGCTACGGTTCTTACGCCGGCTACGCCGACGATCACGCGCGGCTTCTTCACTTTGCCACGATGCCGCATCGGATCCGCCTGCCTTTCCTGATCCTCCAATCTACTAATCCACTAATCTACTTCTCCGTGGTCGTTCTCTTCCGCTTCCTGTTCGCCGTTTTCAAGAGCCGCTTTCGCCCGCGGCTGGGCATCCTCGACGACTGCGTCATCGCCATGCGCGTCTGGCCGAACGATCTCGACCTGAACATGCACATGAACAGCGGCCGCTACCTGAGCATGATGGACATCGGCCGCGTCGAAATCCTGGCGCGCACGCGCATGCTCCGGCCGGTGTTGAAACGCGGCTGGCGCCCGATGGTCGGGGCGACGTTCATCCGCTATAAAAAGTCGCTGCTGCCGTTCGAGCGTTTCACCGTCCGCTCGCACATCGTCTGCTGGGACGAGAAATGGCTCTACTTCGAGCACATCCTCGAACGCCGCGGCGAAGTAGCGGCGCAGGCGTACGTGCGCGGCCTGCTGCGCGGCAAGTCCGGCAACGTGAAACCGCGCGAACTGCTCGAACTGGCCGGCATGCCGTCGATGCAATCGCCCGCGATGCCGGAGGACGTGGCGGCGTGGAAGGCTCTGCTCGATGCCACTGTCGCGAGCACATGAAGAAACCCGGTTCACGCGGAGCCGCGGAGGCGCGGAGAACGTCCCTGCTTCTCTCCGCGTCTCCGCGTCTCCGCGTGAAAAACTTCCTTACTTCGAAAACGCAGTCACGAACGCGGGATGTGCGCCGATCAATCGCAACGATTCACGCATCAGCGACGCGTTCTCCAGCTTGTTCAGCCATGTCGAACGTCCGGACGGATGCGGCAGGACGATGACGTCGAACGTGCGTCCTGCCCGCTTCGCGCGATGCTGACGACCGACGGCGTCCTTCAACTGCGCGATTCCGATCAGCTGCTGCGACGCCAGCGTCCCCACAGCGATCACAAGCTTCGGTTTCAGGATCGTGATCTCGCGATCGAGGTGTGCACCGCATCGCGCGATCTCCTCGTCGTCGGGGACGCGGTCGCCGCCGCTCTTCGCGTCCTTGCCGGGAAAACAGCGGATCACCGCCGCAATGTGCACGCGTTCGCGAAATGCCGCTTCATCGACGCCGAGGTCCGCCATCCAGCTGAAAAGACGGCGTCCGGCCGTGTACGCGAATGGGCGGCGCGAGTCCGCTTCATGCGGTCCGGGCGCCTGGCCGACCAGCATCACGCGCGCGCCGGCAACTGCGCCGACCACCGGCCGTCCGATCACGTTCGGGCAGGCCGCGCAGGCGGTCAGCAGCTCGATGTGTTTCGTGAAAGAAGCGTGTTGTACCATCGCGTCCGCCCATGAAACGCCCCGCGGTCGCACTGCTCTTCCTTTCGATCGCGTTGCCGTGCATGGCCTGGACGCGCGCCGCCGACCAGCGCATCGCCGCGAAGAGCGCGTCGCTTGCGCCCGAGGATCTGCGGCTCATCATCAAAAAGTTCAACGACGACTACGTGCGCGGCATCGACGACGCGCTGGCCACTGAGGGGACCGATATTCACCGCCGCAAACTGCGCGAGCGGATCGTCGAGCAGACGCATACCGTCGTGACCATGATCCGCACCAACCAGCCGATGAACGGCGTCGTGCGGCAGCTCGGCGTGCTCAGTCATCTCGTCGGCGACGCCAACAATCCGTTTCACATTGGCGACGACGATGCCGAGGAGCGCGTCGATTTCGAACAGTACTTCGAGCGGCGGCTGGCGCGCTTCGCGCCGATGTTCTACGGCCTCGACCGCAACTTCGTCCTGAGTGCGTACCTCGACAAAGTCTTCGCGCGGACGACCGGTTATGGGCCGCTGATGACTGAGGAGTACGGGCGCGGAAACGGGACGACGTTCGACGATCGCTCCACTGCATTCGGTGTTGCCTCGGTCTGCTACTCGCACGCCATCACCGACACCGTGAACTTCTACTACTTCATCTGGAAAACGGCCGGCGGCAGCGTGCGCGGCCCGAACACAATGCATGCAAATTGAGCGCGCCATCCTCTCCGTCTCCGACAAAACGGGCATCGTCGAGCTCGCGCGCGCGCTGCGTGCGAAGGACGTCGAAATCCTCTCCACCGGCGGAACGGCGAAGCACCTTGCCGACAACGGCATCGAAGTGACGTCGATCGCGCAGTGGTCCGGCGCCCCCGAAATCCTCGGCGGACGCGTGAAGACGCTGACGCCGCGCGTCTTCGGTGCCATCCTCTTCGACCGCGCCAACGAATCGCATCGCGCCGACGTCGACCGCCTGAGCATCCCGCCGATCGATCTGGTCGTCGTCAATCTCTATCCATTCGAAGCGACGATCGCGAAGGAAGGCGTGACGGTCGCCGAAGCGATCGAACAGATCGACGTCGGCGGCCCGTCGATGCTGCGCGCCGCCGCGAAGAATCACCGCTCCGTCCTCCCGCTCTGCGATCCGTCGCTCTACGCCGATTTTCTGCGCGAGTTCGAGTCCGGCGAGATCAGCGATGCGTTCCGACGCCGCTGCGCGGTTGAGGTCTTCCGCAAGACCAGCAGCTACGACGCGATGATCGCCGAGTTCCTCGGCGAACGCGGCGATCTCACGCTAAACCTCACCAAGTTCCAGGACCTCCGGTACGGCGAAAATCCACAGCAATCCGCCGCGTTCTACGTCCCGAGTGGTGCGAAGCCGTTCGAACAGATCCAGGGGAAGGAACTCTCCTACAACAACCTGCTCGACCTCGACTCCGCGATGCGCCTCGCGTATGCGTTCGACCAACCCGCCGCCGCGGTCATCAAACACACGAACCCGTGCGGCGTGGCGCGGCGCGAGTCCGTGTCCGAGGCGCTTCGCGCCGCGATCGACTCCGACCCCGTCTCGGCGTTCGGCGGCATCATCGGCGTCAATCGCGACTTCGACGCCGGCTGTGCCCGCATCGTCGAGCCGATGTTCCTCGAAGTGATCGTGGCGCCGTCATTCAGCGACGACGCGCGCGAGGTACTGTCGAAGAAAAAGAATCTGCGGCTGATCGTCGCGCCGGAACCTGTCGCCGGGACTGAATATCGCAGTGCTGCGGGCGGCATCCTCGCTCAAGGTTCCGATGTCGTGAAGTCACAAGCACAGACAAGAGTGTCTGTGCCACTCCATCCTGCTGAACCAATCAACAATCCTGTCGCGGCCACAGAGAACAATGTGGCACAGACACTCTTGTCTGTGCGCTGGGAGGCTTGGCAGGTCGTAACCACCCGGCAGCCCTCTACCGAAGACCTAGAAGCCCTCGAATTCGCCTGGATCGTCTGCGCGCACGTGAAGTCGAACGCGATCGTTCTCACGAATCGCAATCAGTCCGCTGGCATCGGCGCCGGACAGATGAGCCGTGTCGACGCCGCGAAGGTGGCGATCATGAAATCGATCCTGCCTACCGCCGGCACCTATGCCGCCTCCGACGCCTTCTTCCCCTTCCGCGACGGCCTCGACCTCCTCGCGGACGCCGGTATCACCGCCATCATCCAACCCGGCGGCTCCGTCCGCGACGCCGAGGTGATCGCCGCGGCGAATGAGCGAAATCTGGCCATGGTGTTCACCGGCGAGCGCCATTTCAGACACTAGCATCGCGCAACGGAGCGCTGGCGTCCTCGCCGGCTGGCCCGGCTGCGTCCTCGCTGCCGAACCGCCAAACCCTCAAATTTCGCTGGCAACACAACGCCTGCGCAAGCCTCCCATTCGGCATCGAGGACGCAGCCGAGCCAGCCGGCGTGACGCCAGCGTTCCGACCGCAAACGACTGACGTCGCACCGCCTTTTGCCCGCGCTGTGTTACCTTCCCGCGCGCCCGATGGATGCGTCTCCGGAGAAGAAGATCAGCGGACGGTACCTGGCCGTCCTCTCGCTGAGCGCGCTCGGCGTCGTGTACGGGGACATCGGCACCAGCCCTCTCTACGCGCTGCGCGAGTGCTTTCACCTCAAGCATGGCGTGGAGGCTACGCCGGACAACATCATCGGCATCCTCTCGCTGATCTGCTGGTCGCTGATCATCGTCATCTCGCTCAAGTACCTCGTCTTCGTCATGCGCGCCGACAACCGCGGCGAGGGCGGCATCCTGGCGCTGATGTCGCTCGCGCGTACGCGTGAGTCGCAGTCGACGCGACGGGCCGTCCTCATCGCCCTCGGCCTGTTCGGATCGGCGCTGCTCTACGGCGACGGCATGATCACACCCGCCATCTCCGTGCTCAGCGCCATCGAAGGACTGGAAGTAGCCACACCCGTTTTCGGACCGTATGTCGAGATCATCACCGTGGTCGTGCTGATCATCCTGTTCGGCGTGCAGCGCGCCGGCACGGCGAAGGTCGGCGCGTTTTTCGGACCGGTGATGCTGGTCTGGTTCGCGGTCATCACCGTCCTAGGCATCCGCTGGATCATGACCGCGCCGGGCGTGCTGCTGGCGATTCTGCCCAATCACGCCGTGCACTTCTTCCTCGTCAATCGCATGCACGGCTTCCTCGTCCTCGGCGCGGTCTTTCTGGCCGTGACGGGCGGCGAAGCGCTCTACGCCGACATGGGCCACTTCGGCGCGCAGCCGATCCGCCTGGCGTGGTTCGTCTGCGTCTTCCCCTCGCTGCTGATCAACTATTTCGGACAAGGCGCGCTGCTGCTGCACGACAAGACGGCGGTGGAGAATCCGTTCTTCCACATGGCTCCGGACTGGGCCAAGTACCCGCTCGTGATCCTGGCGACGATCGCGGCGGTCATCGCGTCGCAAGCCGTGATCTCCGGCGCGTTTTCGCTGACGCGCCAGGCCGTGCAGCTCGGCTACGTGCCGCGCATCCAGATCCGCCACACCTCGGCGCGCGAGATCGGACAGATCTACATCCCGTCGATCAACTGGCTGCTGATGGTCGCCGCGATCGGCCTCGTGCTCGCATTCAAGAGCTCGAGCGCACTGGCGGCCGCGTACGGCGTCGCGGTGACGGCGACGATGGGCATCACCACCGCTCTTCTCGCAATCGTCGAGCGCGAACGGTGGCACTGGTCGCTCATCGCCATCCTCAGCCTGACCGTCCCCGTCCTCATCATCGACATCGCGTTCTTCGGCGCGAACATCGTGAAAGTCGAAGAGGGCGGCTGGTTCCCGCTGGTCATCGGCGCGCTCGTCTTCACCGCGATGACCACGTGGGCACGGGGCCGGCAGATCCTCGCCGAACGCTTGAAGGAGACGACGCTCTCCACCGACGACCTGCTGCGCGATCTCGCCGGCGGACGCATTCCGCGCGTGCCCGGAACGGCAATCTTCCTCTCGCGTCAAGCCGCCGGCGTCCCGACGACGCTCCTGCACAATCTCAAGCACAACAAAGTCGTGCATCAGCGCGTGATCCTGCTCAGCGTGAACGTCGAAGAATCGCCGCATCTCGCCGACGAGGAACGCTTCGAGTATCAGGACCTCGGACAAGGTGTCGCGCGCCTGGTCCTCCGCTTCGGCTTCATGGAGGATCCCGATCTCCCCGACTACCTCGGCCGCCTCGCACACCGAATCGGACCGATCAGCCCCATGACCACCAGCTACTTCCTCGGCCGCGAGACGCTGATCCCAACGAAGCGTCCCGGCATGGCCCTCTGGCGCGAGAAACTCTTCGCCTCGATGATGCGCAACTCATCCAGCGCCGCGCAGTACTTCTCGCTCCCCACAAACCAGATCATCGAGTTGGGCGCGCAGATCGAGATGTGAATGCTGTAATCGCATAAAAGGGCGGTAGAATCGGCCCATCGTGAGGCGAGTTCTCAGAAGTTGCTTTATTGGCGGCGTCGTCATTTTGAACGCGATCCGCGGATGGGCGGCGTGCCCGGAGAGAGCGCCCGGATCGATGGAGATCACCCTGTCGCTCGCGAATTGTGGCCCCTCTGCGGCCTGCGCGAACGGTCCCGTCACACTCACCCTTGAGCCAATGACGATCGGCCTGTTCTGCTGCGAGCCTCCTTTCGATCCCGGATACGCCATTTCGCCATGCGATACGGTGAGCTGGGAGTTCGGCGACGGAACGACGCAGACCCTCTCCGGAACGGACCGGGTCACTCACGACTACGCATTGCCAGGGAACTACACCATGCGCGCGACAGTAACGAACGCGATGGGGAGCGTAACCGTGGTCTATGGGACGTGTTGCTCGATCTCCGGGAGACCACCGGCATCGTCTGCCGGCTCGAATGGTGCCGTGATCGCCACGTCGCCATCGCTCCTGAGCTTTGTGAGCAACGGAAAGTCTACGGGTCTCGGCTTCGACTGCACCGGTTGTATCGTGGTCCGCGAGGACAACGGCCCTCTGACCATCACCGTCCTTCGCACTCTTGATCTGTCGCGCAGCATCTCGACCGAGGCGGTCATCTCGGCGAATTCCATGGCGAAGTCCATCCGCACGCCGTTGTTCTTCTACCCCGGTGAAACCGCGAAAAGTTTCACGATATCGATCGTCAACGATGATGTGTGGGCCGGACCCACACGTTGGTCTTATCTCACGTTCGAGAACACAACAGGAGGAACGCTCACGGCGGCGAACAGTTCCGTCGGACTATACCCAGGAGTGCTGATTGTGGAGGACGACCCTCGTCCGACACTTTCGATCGAACCAACGGTGGTGGTCCTCGAAGGTGACGGGCTGACAACACTGTCCGTTCCGTATCATCTCAGCGCGCCCATGGGCGTCGCATGCTTTCCGTTTGTGTCTTACGACGTTGCAGCTCTTTCGGGATACTTCGAGACGATCGATGACGGCAGGATCGAAGCGGGGCAAATCTCGGGCGTCGTCAGGGCCAGGATTCGTGGGAACACGCTGCCGGAACCTGACCGGTCATTCGAGCTCAGGCTAATTCACGAGGCTAAAGATGGTCCTCGTTTCGGCGTCGCGGTTTCCACCGTCACGATCCTCAATGACGATGCAGCGCTCTATCCGCAGCAAACTACGGCGGCATTAAATACGCCGGCCAGGCTGACCCTCGATATCGGATCGCCCTATCCAACGGCGGTGACGGTCCCGCTGACCTCGAGCGCTCCGAACATCGCATCTGCACCGGCGTCTGTGACGATTCCGGCGGGCGCGACCACGGTTACGTTCGTCGCGACGCCGCATGCCGAGGGACGAGTGCAGATCAGCGCCGTCGTGCCTGCACGAACAACGCAACCGGCCACGATCACCGTGCCGGCCGCTGCTCGCAGACGCGCGGCGGCGCACTGACTGCGGCTATGCGCCCCGCGAAATGCGTCGTTCCCGTCAAGTGAATCCTGCGCGGCGCGCCGGCATCCTCGGCATCGATTGCGGGTGGCGCGGAATACACTCTTTCGCCTCACATCGTTATCCTATCCACATGAGCAGAACGATCGAAGCCGAATACATCGCCGAAGAGAAGGTCCTAAAGCTCACCGAACCGCTCGCCGGCGTGCGTAACCACGAGATGGTGAGCGTCACCCTTAACGACCCCGCCGCACCCGAGCGTGGCGACTGGCCCACAGTCAGCGAGGAAGGAGGCCGCGACCTGGCGCGAGCCGTTCGCGACGCGTTCGGGAGAGACATTGCAGTTTGAACGGCTGGCGTTCCACGCGACTTCAACAAATAAAGTTCAACCTTAATCAGCCGTGAACGCCCGCCGCTAGGCGCAGCTACGGCTGAATCCACCCCGCAAAGTGCGTCGTTCCGCCGTCGATCTTGATCATCGCTACCGGCTTGATCGGATCGCGATCGGGCCCCATGGTGATGACGCCGGAGACGCCTTGGTAATCCTTCGTGGCGGCGATCTGGTCGCGGATCGCTTTGCGGTCGAGTGAGCCGGACCGTTTGATGGCATTCACGAGCACGTACAGCGCGTCGTAGCCGAGGGCGGAGTTCGCGTCGGGATTCTTGCCGGAGCGCTTGTTGATCTCGGCCACGAATCGCTTCACGGCCGGACGCGGCTCGCCGACGAAATAGTGATCGGAGAAGTAGCAGCCGTCGACCGACTTGCCGCCGATCTGGATCACCGTCGGCGAATCCCACCCGTCGCCGCCGACCATCGGAACGGTGATGCCGAGGTCGCGGGCCTGGATCGCGATCTGTCCGACCTCGGTATAGAAACCGGGGATGAACAGCACCTGCGGATTCGTACCCTTGATTGCGGTAAGTTGCGGGCGGAAATCGCTGTCGCCGCCGCTGTAACTCTGCTCGGCCAGAATCTTTCCGCCGAGGGTCGTGAACTCCTTGCGGAAGACCTCGGCCAGGCCAACCGAATAGTCGTTCTTGTTGTCGCGGAGGATCGCGGCCGTCGTCGCGTGCAGATTCGTGCGCACGAACATCGCCAGCGCTTTGCCCTGGTACGGATCGGTGAAGCAGACGCGGAAGATGTAGTCGCCCTTCTTCGTCACGGCGGGATTGGTCGATGAGGCTGAGATCATCGGCACCTTCGACGTCTGACAGATCGGCGCCGCGGCCAGCGACTGATTCGACGAGTTCTCGCCGAGGACGGCGATCACGTTGTCGTGTGTGATGAGCTTCGTGACGACGGAGGCCGCTTCCTCCGCTTTGCCCTGATCGTCTTCGATGATCAACCGGATCTTTTTGCCGAGGACGCCGCCGGCGTTGTTGATCTCCTCGGCGGCGAGTTTCTCGCCCTGCACGGTCGCCTGCCCGAATGCGGCCTCGGAACCGCTGGTGGCCGCGTAAACACCCACTGGAATATCACTCGCAGCGGCGTCAGTTTGTCGTTCGGCACGGGGACGGCAGCTCAGGCCGAGGACCGTCGCAACACACACGAAAATCGTAATCATCCGGCTCAGCATCTTGCTCATAGGGCGCGGAGTTTACAGCGAAAGGATTCACAACTTCATGCAGGCCAACGACATTCGGCGAGGGATCGTCATCGTCTTCAACGGCGATCTTTGCAAGGTGATGGAGTTCAATCATCACACCCCCGGAAACCTCCGCGCAATGGTGCAGGCGAAACTGCGCAACATGCGCACCGGAAACCAGTTCGAGCACCGCTTCCGCTCGCAGGACGAAATCACGCAGGCCTACATCAATCAGCACGAGATGGAGTACCTCTACTCCGACGGCCACGCGCATCACTTCATGAACACGGAGAACTTCGAGCAGGTGGAGATTTCCGAAGAAGACCTCGGCGACTCGGCGTCGTGGCTGAACCCCGGCGTGAAGCTGCAGGTGCAGTTTTTCGAGGAGAAGCCGATCGGCATCGAGCTCCCGAAGACGCTGCGCGTGCGCATCGCCGAAACGGAGCCGCAAGTGAAGGGCGCGACCGCATCGGCGTCGTACAAGCCGGCCAAACTCGAAAACGGCGTGACCGTGCTCGTGCCGCCGTTCGTCAACGAAGGCGAAGAGATCATCGTCGACCCGAGCGAAAACCGGTACCTGGAGCGCGCGAAGAAGGAGTAGCTTGTCATCCTGAGCCGCCGAAGCCACGGAGCGCGAAGCGCGGAGATGGCGAAGGACGGCGAAGGATCTCAAGTTGCGCTGCATGTGCTGAAACCGGGCTTCATCGCAGGTCGCGTAACTTGAGATCCTTCGCCGTCCTCCGGCGTCTCGCCTTCGGCTCCGCGCCTCCGGCAGCCTCAGGATGACAAACGAATGCCGTCCGTCCACTTCCTCTGTCCCCAATGCGAACAGCGCCTCGGGCGCGATGCTGGCGAAGCGTCGCGCCCTTGTGATTTCTGCGGGGCGGCGAACGAGGTTGTGGCGCCAAACGCGGATGCGATCATCGATCGCTGCGCCGCGTGCGGTCACGAGCAGCTCTACTTCCAGAAGGATTTCAACCGCAAGACCGGCATCGCGCTGGTCGTCCTCGGATCGATCTTCGTGCCGTGGACGTACGGCCTCTCACTTCTCGGCGTGACGATCCTCGACTACATCGTCTGGCGCATCGTGAAGGACGTGATCGTCTGCTACGAATGCCAGGCGGTCCATCGCGGCTATCCGCCGAATCCTGCGTTGAAACCGTTCGATCTGGTAATCCACGATCGGCATGTGTACGGCGCGGCGCCGCCGGGTGCCGAAGAAGGTCACAGGTAGCAGAATCTGCGGGTGATCGGTGGCGTCGAGCGTCATTACAATTGGCGCATGAATGACTGGCCACAAATCTACTCCGAAATCGAGAGTCTCACCGAAAGCGTGACCGTCCGCCCGTTGTTCTTTCGTGGCCATCGCGACGCTTCTTGGCCTCTTTTACCAACCTTCGGCCGGATCGATTGGCTCCACGATCTTTATGGCCGTCAGGCTGAGCACAACCTCTACTACGAGTTTTTGACGCGGGCGGGCGACCTCATTTCTGATCCGAACGACTCGTGGGCAATCGCTTTCGCGATGCAGCACCACGGTATGCCAACGCGCCTGCTCGACTGGAGCGACAACTTCTCGGTGGCGCTTCACTTCGCACTAGGAAAGCGTCACGATGAGGAGCGTGACGCCGCGATCTGGATTCTGAATCCCTTCGCGCTAAACAAAGCGACCCGCGACTTGCATGGCGTCTTTCACCCCACGGATCTCAACGCGTCCTACCACGATCTGTTCGTGGCCCGCCAGACTGAGCTTACTGGTGGGGTTGCCGCCATCTGGCCGCTAAGACACAATCCTCGCGTGTTTAGTCAGCGTGCCGGGTTTACCGTACACGGTGACCTGACGCGTCCACTTGATCAGCTCTATCCGAATGTTCTCAAGAAGATTGTTATACCGGCGACAGCGCGAAGAGGCGCACGCCGCTTCCTTGAGCTGACAGGCGTATCAGAGTTTGCCCTCTTCCCTGATCTCGATGGACTGGCCCGCGATATTCTTAGTCAAGAATTTCAAGGTCGGCGTCCTCGCTCGGCTTGACTCAGGTACTTCTTAACTGGACTCACACCGGCAAATGCACAATAGCGCTCAACCACGCGCCGAGCACTTCGCCGATAACCACCGCCACGACGTCGACGTACAGAATCCCGGTTGCTGCCATCGTGGAGCGGATCTTCACCGTCCCCCACACCATCGGATAGAGCAGCAGCGGTCCGGCCAGCCCCCATCCCGCGCGCATCCAGAAGAAGATGCCCTGCCGTACCGCGACTTCGTACCACGCGCCGCCGGCGAGAATAGCGATCGTGACGACGACGATTTTCGCGATGGTCGCGCCGAGCGTGGCGAAGGTCAGTCGCTTGAGCGGATCGATAGCCATGCCGCGCACGACCAGGTACCAGTGTCCGAGGAGCATCGCCAGCGTGACGCTGCCGAGGATGGCGACGCTGGAGAGCGCGCCTGCGATCGACCAGAGCATCGACGCATGCATCGCGTCGCGCCACGCGACCACCGGCGCGATGACGTAGACGATGCCGAGGAGCGCGGCGGGGATGCGGAAGATCAGCCGTTTGGGAAATCGCAGCGTGACGTAGACAACGATCGTCAGCACGACCGCCGCGGCTTCGAACGGACGCAATCGCTGGATGTGCGCCAGTTGCGCGCCGAGCGCCAGCGCACCGCTGGTGATGAGGATCAGCCGGTAAAACTTCACGCCAGCATTGCGGCGTCCGACCAGCGGAAGGAAGAGATACAGACCGGCAGCGAGGTCGATGAGGAAAAGCGCGAGCAGCATTGGCGTGCGGAGTGTAGCGCCGGCCGCTGGCCGGCTGGACCGCCGGCGGCTCGCCGGCGAGAGATCGCGACGCGCCGCCGAGCCGGCGGCGGTACAGCCAGCGGGCCGCTGGCGCTACGCCGTCACCGCACCACCGAACTCGCGCGCACGAAACGGAATCCCTCCGCGCGTAACTTCGGCGCGTCCTCGGTGAGCACCTGGATTGTCGACGGGTACATGTGTCCGATGCCGACCGAGACGCCGCGCGCGGATGCCGTCTGCGCCAGTTCGGTGAGCTGGCGGCGAATGGACGAGACATCCTGTACGTCGTCGAGGAAGACGTTGCGCGACGCCGTCTTCACGCGCATCGTGCGCGCGAGCGCGCCGGCGATCGAGTTGCCGGTGGTCTTTGAGTCGATGAAGTACATCCCTTTCGGCAGCGCGCCGAGGACGTCCGTCATCACGCGGCGGTCAGCGGTGGCGCGCGAGCCCATGTGATTGTTCACGCCGCGCGCGAAACGGATCGATTCGATATTCTCCCGCGTGGCCGTGGCGATCTGCGCGTCGGACATCGTGGTCAGCACCGCGCCGTCGCCGGGCGAGATGCGCGGAAAGCCTTCAGGCTCCATCGGCAGGTGGCAGAGCAGCTCGAATCCGCGCGCGTGCAGCGTCGATGCGAACTCCATCGAGCGCTTGCCGTTCGGAAGCACCGCGAAGTTCACATTCGGATCGATGCTCATCGCCGACGTCAGCGGCTGATGATCGAAGCCGACGTCGTCGAGGATCAGCACGATGTCGCCGCGGTGCGGAGTCCCCATCACCGAGGCCTCGGCATGCGCCGCCGGACGATGCAGCAACGACAGCGCGTTGTGCAGGAAACTCCAGAGGAAGATGAGGACGATGCCGCCGACGGGGATGAGCATCAGGAGGGCGACCGTCTTGAACGAGCCCGTTCGCCGCGTCAAACCGCGCTTCCCCTCCCGCCCCGGCATACCGTTGCACAGTATCGCACACGTGTGTTAACGTCCGCCTTCCCACCGAGACCGCCTTCCTGCGCGGTTGCCTCTCCGTCTTTCCCGCACCACGCAAATGCTATGAAACGTTTCATTCTTTGCGTGTCTCTCGTTGTTTTCTCCCAGTCGCTGATAGCTGCCGTTCCGATGGCTCGCTTCTCCAAAGTGATCGACAGCCGCACGATCGTCGTCGAACGCAGCGGCAGCACGGAGGTCGTCCACCTGGCCAACGTCGCCATTCCGGCCGCGGATGAACAGGCCGCGCGCGATTACCTCACCGACAAGTTGACCGGCTCGTTTGTATACGTCGAGAACGGCAACGTCTACCGCTCGCCCGACGCGCTCTTCATCAATCGCGAGCTGGCGTACGGCGCGTATGCATCGACGTCAGTGAAGATGCGCGTGCTCGGAGAGGCCTATTCCGGGCCGCATCCGCAGCAGTCGGCGGCGCCGGCCCGCGCGCCAGTGCAGGTGCCGAAACCGGCGCATCGCTCGCGTCGAAGGTAAGTACTTCGTTTTCGTGCGCAGCACTTTGGAGTGCGGCGGCGTTGAGCCGCCGTTTTGGGAGGGCGGTGGAATTGCGCGATGAACTGCGAATCGTCGCGGTTCCACCACCCTCCCAAAGCGGTGGCTTTGCCACGCGCACTCCAAAGCTTCGCGAAATACACGGACGATTCGCGCATGCATCGAAATCGATTCGCGGTTTCCATCCGGCGGCGCCTCGTGTCCAACGCCAACGATACGGAGGAAAACATCATGAGAAATCGACAGATCCGATCCGCCCTCGATGGCGTTGTGCTCATCCTGTCCGCGGTTCTATTCACACTGCTGGCGCTCGTCTCCTGCAAGAGCGAGATGAAGCCGGGAACGATGCCGCTCGAGCCGCCGCCGGCCGGCCGCAATGCGGTTGCACAGCAGCCGAAAGACGTTCCGTCATACCCAGTAATGCCGCCACCGCCGGCTCCGCCGGCGAGCGTTGCCAAAACGGTCTACGGCGGCGTCGAAGGCGGAGTGGTCGGGGGCGTGGCCGGCGGCGTCATCGGCGGCTATCCGGCTGAAGCGCGCGCAATGCGCGCAAACGTCGACGCGGCAGACTTCAACACCGAGGAGTACGGACGGATTCAGGAGAACGAGTTCCTGGCTGTCGCCGACAATCCGCTCTCGACATTTTCCGTCGACGTCGATCGCGCCGCGTACAGCAACATCCGCCGCTTCCTGCGCGACGGACAACGGCCGCCGCGCGACGCGGTACGCATCGAGGAGATGGTTAACTACTTTACCTACGACTATCCCGATCCGTCCGGCGCGCAGCCATTCTCGGTCACGACCGAGGTTGCCGCGTGTCCGTGGAACGAGCGGCATCGCGTGCTGCTCGTCGGATTGCAGGGACGGCGCATGAAGACCGCCGACCTGCCGGCGAACAACCTCACCTTCCTCATCGACGTCTCCGGCTCGATGATGTCGCCCGACAAACTGCCGCTTGTAAAGGAAGGGCTGGAGCTGCTTGTCAACCAGCTCCGGCCGAAAGACCGCGTGGCCATCGTCGTCTACGCAGGCAACGCGGACTCGTGCTGCCGTCGACGCCCGGCTCTGACAAGGGAACGATTCTCTCCGCCATCCAGTCGCTCGAAGCGGGCGGTTCAACCGCCGGCGGCGCGGGCATCAAGCTGGCGTACGAAGTGGCGAAACAGAACTTCATCGACGGCGGCAACAACCGCGTGATCCTGGCCACCGACGGCGATTTCAACGTCGGCGCATCGAGCGACGGCGAGTTGGAACAGCTGATCGAATCGAAGCGCAAAGACCGCATCTTCCTCACGGTTCTCGGCTTCGGCACCGGCAACATCAAGGATTCGAAGATGGAGCTGCTGGCCGACAAGGGCAACGGCAACTACGCGTATGTCGACAGCCTGTCGGAGGCGCGCAAGGTGCTGGTGTCGGAGATGGGCGCGACGCTCTTCACGATCGCGAAGGACGTGAAGCTGCAGATCGAATTCAATCCCACGAAGGTGGCGTCGTACCGCCTGATCGGCTACGAGAATCGCCTGCTGCGCAAGGAAGACTTCAATAACGACGCGAAGGATGCGGGCGACATCGGCGCCGGCCATTCGGTCACGGCGCTGTACGAGTTGGTGATGCCGGGCGATGACGCCGGCACCGCGAGCGTCGATCCGCTGAAGTACCAGACCACCAAAGTCACCGCGGCGTCGCCGGAGCTGCTCACGCTCAAGCTGCGCTACAAGGAACCCGAGGGCGATACATCGAAGCTGTTGACCTACACGGTCAACGACAACCACGCGGACGTGACGATGGCATCGGACAACCTCCGCTTCGCGTCAGCGGTCGCGGAGTTCGGCATGCTCCTGCGCGATTCGAAGTTCAAAGGCGACGCAACCTACGACGAGGTCCGCACGCTCGCCCACAAATCCCTCGGCCGCGATTTCGAAGGCTATCGCCACGATTTCCTGACCATGATCAGCGACGCGCAGAACCTGTCGCACGATACGGTGGCGGCGAACCGGTAGTCGAAAAGGGCTGTCGGCTGTCGGCTGTCGGGAAATCAAAACCCCGGCAGCCGACCGCGTTGTCATCCTGAGGCTGCCGGAGGCGCGGAGCCGAAGGCGGAGACGCCGGAGGACGGCGAAGGATCTCAAACTTCCTAACTTAGGCCGGTAGCCACGCGGGTCTTAACGCAGACTGCGCATTTTGAGATCCTTCGCCGTCCTCCGGCGTTCCGCGCTTCGCGCTCCAACGCCTCCGGCGGCTCAGGATGACAAACACTCCTCACCCTCTCACCGCCGCCACAGCTCATTCGGCTGCCCCTTCTCCCACGGCTTGTACGCGAGGACGAAGTCGATGCGGCGGCCGAGCGACGGATGCGAGTAGCGCCACCATTCGATGAATCGCGGCGGCCTCGGATCGGCTTTCGAGTCCTCGGCGAATTTCACGAAGGAGCTGGCCATCGCCTCGTTCAGATGCGTCAGCTCCAGTCCGAAGACATCCGCCTGATGCTCGACGTGGCGCGAGTAGCCGGAGTAAACGGGCGATAACAGAAACGCGAGAATGCTGCTGACGGCGAGCAGCCAGGGAATCGCGGCAGGATCGGCGCGGCCGTCAATCTTCCAACCCCCGCCCCAACGCGCGAGGCCCCATTCGAAGAGCTGTTGCGCGATGAAGAAGCCGAGGAAGGTGATGGCGGTCGTGAAGGCGATGCCCTTCCAGAGATGCTTGAGAACGTAGTGCCCCATCTCGTGGCCCATCACCGCGAGGATTTCGTCGCGATCGAGCTTTGCCAGCAGCGTGTCCCACATGACGATGCGCGCGGACGGACCGATGCCTGTCACATACGCGTTCATCTCTTTCGTCTGCTTCGATTTGTCGACTTCGTAGACGCGCTTGTTTTCGATGCCGGCGCGCGAGGCTTCGTCGAGCAGCGCCTGCCGTAGCGATGCGTCGCGCAGCGGCTGGAAGTTGTTGAAGAGCGGGTCGATGATCAGCGGCTGCGCCAGGACGCCGAGGATGATCAGCGGAATCGATCCGATCCAGAGCGCGAGCCCCCAGCGGCGGATGCGCCGGATCAGGATCAGTGCCACCGCGGCGATCGGCGTGAAGATGACGATGTTCACCGCGAGCGCTTTGCCGAAGTCGACCATCCACGCGGCAAAACTCTGGTTCGTGAGATCGAACTGATGCGGAACGATGAAGCCGCCGTAGAGATCGAGCGGGAACGTCAGGACCGCCGTGACGAGCGAGAGCAGAACGAAGTAGAGCATCGCCGCGACGAACGGCCATCGCGCGAGGCGCGACGCGAACGCACGCATGTTCGCTGACCAGCCGGTGCGGAGGATGAGCAGCAGAACGCCGATGCCGTAAGCGAAGTCGACGAAGTAGAGAACGTCGTAGATCCGGCTGTGGCGGATCATTTCGGGGGTGACGTTGACTTCGAAATGGCGCTTCGCGGGCGGTTGCACATCACGCTTCGGCTGCGCGGAAACGGCCATGGAAATCACGATCGCGGCGAGCAGCATCCACTTGCGCATGGCAGCTATGATCGCACGCACCATGACCTTCGAAATCCGTGAAGCGAACGAATCCGATGTCCCGCAGATCCAGCAGTTCATCCGCGCGCTGGCCGACTACGAGAAGCTGGCGCATCTCGTCGTGGCCACTGAGGAGCAGTTGCATGCGACGCTCTTCGGCAGCCCGCGATACGCCGAGGTGATCATGGCCGAGGAGGACGGAGCGCCGGTTGGGTTCGCGCTTTTCTTTCACAACTACTCGACGTTCCTGGCGCAGCCGGGCATCTACCTCGAAGATCTCTTCGTCAAACCGGAGTATCGCGGCCGCGGCTACGGCAAGGCGCTGCTGGCGCGTCTGGCGCAGATCGCGATCGAGCGGAAATGCGGGCGCGTCGATTGGGCCGTCCTCGACTGGAACGAGCCGTCCATCGCATTCTACGAATCCCTCGGCGCACGAAAGATGGATGAGTGGCACACGTTCCGTCTGACGGGACCGGCGTTGGATCGATTAGCGAAATGAAATTTGAACCACAGAGACACAGAGAAAGGCCTCTGTGATCTCTGTGTCTCTGTGGTGATTACGATCTGAGCGCTTCGACCGGCTGCAACCGTGAAGCGGTGATCGAGGGATAGAGTCCGGCCAGCAATCCCATCGAGACTGCAAACCCGCTCGCGACCGACAATCCGAAGAGCGAGACCGGCAAGCCCGCCGGGAAGAATCCGGAGATCACCTTCACCACGATGATGCCGGCCGCGCAGCCGATCGCAGCGCCGACGACCGATAGCGTCACCGCCTCGATCAGGAACTGCATGAAGATCTCGCCGTCGCCGGCGCCGATCGATTTGCGCAGACCGATTTCGAACAAGCGCTCGGAGATCGAAATCTTCAGCACGGAGAAGATGCCGACGCCGCCGATGAGCAGCGAGATGCCGGCGATCGAGAAGAAGACGATGCGCCAGTTGCGCAGGATGCGGACGATGTTGCCGCGCTCTTTCAGGATTTCCTTGCCGACGTTCTCGACGCGCACGTCGTGGATGTTGTTATGCGCGTGCGCCACGATGCCTGCCGCCTCGTCTTCGGCGTCGATGCTCTTCTCCGGATCGTCAGCCTTGGCCAGCATGTAGGAGATCGCGTTCGCGCGGCCGAACATGTCCTGGTAGACGGTGAACGGGATGTAGACGCCGCCGGTTTCCTTGCGCATGTCGTCGTCATTGACGAATTGCATGTTGAACTTGGTGCCGACCCCGATGACGGTGAGGCGGCGTCCGCCGACGCTGACCTGCTGGCCGACGGCCTCATCGCCGCCGAAGAGCTGCTCCTTCAACTTGAAGCCGAGGATGCAGACCGGCTTCTTCGACTCCACATCGCTCTCGCCGAGGAAACGGCCGGCGCTGGTCTTGCGTCCTTTGATCGACACGAAGGCGGGCGTGATCCCGTAGACGTCGATGCGGCGCGTGACGCGGCCCGCGGTGACGACGGCGCGCGTCTCGCCGACCGGACCGATCGACGTAATCAGGCTGCTCCCCTCGAAGTACTTCTGATCCTCGGTGCGCAGTCCGTGCGAGAGATGCGCTTTCGCGCGCTCCATCGCGTCGCTCGGCTTGCGTTGCGACATCACGAGGACGCCGTCCATTCCGAGATCTTCCATGCCGCTCCACACGGCGCGGCCGACGCCGTCGAGCACCGACATCACCACCACGATCGCGAGCGTGCCGAGGATGACGCCGATGAGCGTGAAGAACGAGCGGAGCGGATGCCCCTTCACTTCTTCGAGACTGGTGCGGACGGATTCGAGGAGTTGCATTGGTTTTTGTGTACGTGGTTCTGTGTTTGTTGTTTGGTTAGTAGATCGGTGATCAGTAGATCAGTGGATCAGGACAAGGCGTCACGTTAGCCCTCTGATCGACTGGCCTACTGATCTACTGATCCACTGCATTACTCCGCCCTCAACGCTTCGATCGGATTCAAACGGGACGCTCGGATGGCCGGATACATTCCGAACACGAGTCCTGTGCCCGCGGCGAAGACGATCGCCCACACTGCTGTGCTGACAGTGATCGCGGCGGGATCGCGCGTCAGGGCGGCGATTCCGTCGCAGAAGAACTTGCCGACCACGATGCCGAGGAAGCCGCCGACGACGGAGACGAGGATCGTTTCGGAGAGGAACTGGAAAAAGATCTGTGCGGGCGACGCGCCGACCGCTTTGCGCGTTCCCACTTCGCGCACGCGCTCGTTGAACGACGCCAGCTGGATGTTCATGACCACGATGCCGCCGACGAGGAGCGAGATGATCCCGCAGATCATGAAGGTCATGTCGTACATCTGATTGTTCTTCTCATTGCGGCGCAGGTTGGCCACGCGCGAGAAGACGTCGAAATCCTTCGTGCCGTGCTCACGCAGGAGGACGGCCTTGATCTCGTCGACCGCCTCCTGATTGCGCTTCACGTCCTTCATGCGCACGTGCATGAAGCTCACTTTGCCGCGCTCCAGCGGCTCGCCTTTGCGCGTCACGAACGTCGTCAGCGGAATGTAGATCTGGCGGTTCAGCCAGCGCATCACGTTGCGCTTGTGATCGAAGCTGAAGTACTTCTCCTCCATCACGCCGACGACGAGGTAGCCGGTTCCGTTGATGGACATCGTCTTGCCGATCGGGTCGTCGCTGCCGAAAAACTCCTGCGCGCGTTCCGTGCCGAGGACGACCACGCGCGCGGCAGTGGCAAGATCGTTGTCGGTGATGAAGCGTCCGGATCCTGCGTGGAAGTCGTTCATCGGCGAGTAGGCCGGCGTAACGCCCATGATGCTGCGCGGCTTCTCGACGTCGCGGTAGCGCAGGGTCATGTTCTCGTTGGACACGGGCGAGACGAGATCGATCTCTTTGCCTTCGCGCTTCAGAACCAGCGCGTCGTGATACGTGAGACCCTTCGATGCCAGCGCTTTCGCGTCCAGCGTGACCTTGCCCGTCGGCTTATCGAAGACGGAGATCTTCTGAATGCCGCCGGAGATTTTGTAGTAGTTCATCGCCGCGGTCTTGCCGGCCACGGACAGCGAGAATGTGGCCACGATCGAGCCCGCGCCGAGGATGATCCCGACGAGCTGCAGCATCGTACGGCCGAAGTGGTCCTTGATGTCGCGGATGCCGTCGAGGATGGATTCGAGAAGGATCATGATTGCTCGCTCGTAGTGGATCAGTCGATCAGTGGATCAGTAGATCAGTAGATCAGTAGATCAGGAAGGCAAAGATCCTGATCTACTGATCACTGATCTACTGACCCACTGCTTCTCCGTCAACGATTTCTCCATCCACCAGCGTGATCCGTCGCTGCGTGCGCGCGGCGATGGCGGGATCGTGGGTGACCAGGACGATCGTCTCGTCGTGCGCAGCCAGCTCTTCGAAGATGGCGATGATGTCGGAGCCGGTCTTCTGATCGAGATTGCCGGTCGGCTCGTCCGCGAGGATCAGCGACGGATCGTTGACCAATGCGCGGGCGATGGCCACACGCTGGCGCTGACCGCCGGAGAGCTCGTTCGGACGATGCTTGGCGCGCTTCTCCAGACCGACGCGCTGCAGCGCTTTGAAGGCGCGCTCGCGGCGCTCTTCGCGTCCCACGCCGGCGTAGAGCAGCGGCAGCTCGACGTTCTTGAGGATCGATGCGCGCGGCAGCAGGTTGAAGGTCTGAAACACGAATCCGATCTTCTGATTGCGGACGCGGGCCAGGGCGCGCGCCGACATCTCGGCGACGTCTTCGCCGTCCAGCCAGTACTTGCCGGTCGTCGGCGTGTCGAGGCAGCCGAGGATGTGCATCAGCGTGGACTTGCCGGAGCCGGAGGGGCCGATGATGGCCACGAACTCACCCTTCTCGATAGCGACGTCGACGCCGCGCAGCGCCTGCACCGCGTTCTCGCCGGAGTCGTAGATCTTGGTGATCTCGTCGAGCTGGATGAGAGCTTTGCGTGGTGCTGTCTGCGGCTCTTCGTATTGGAGTAGTGCGCTCATATCTGCTCGCTTCGCGTGCGTTGTCGGTTGTCGGTTGGTTGCGCTTCGCGCGTTGTCGGAGTGGTTGGTTTTCTCGGTTTTGACAACGCGCGCGAAGCGCGCAATCAACCGACAACCGACAACGCGCGCTCAGCGCGCAGCTAATCGTCGTTGTCTTCCTTCTTCTTGTCGGCAGGCAGCGTCGGATCTTCCAGCGCCACTTCCTCGCCCGCCTTCAGGCCGCTGACCACCTCGACACGCGAGTTGTCGGAGAGGCCGGTGACGATGGTCCGCTTGTCGAAGAACTTCTTCCAGCCGTCCTTGTCGGGCGCCTGCCCTTCTTTCTTCACGTCCTTCGTCGGGACGATGTTCGGATCGATCTTCTTCTTCACGAACACCAGCTCTACGCCGTCGCGCTGGAAGACCGACTCGACGGGAACGGTGAGCACTTTGTCCTTCCGCTCGCCGTTCACTTCAATGTTCGCGGTCATGCCGGAGCGCAGCTCGCGACCCTGCGCGTCGAGACGGATCTCGACGTCGAACACGCGCACTTTGTCGTCGATGCGCACGGCCGGCGCGATGCGGTCGATGCGGCCGGCGAAGGAGATCTTCGGATAGGCGTCGAGCGAGACCTTGACCGGCATACTGACCTTGATCTTGCCGATGTCGACTTCGTTCACGCCCGCTTTGACGATCATCTTTGAGACGTCGGCGACGCTGAAGAGCACCGTGCCGGCGTTGAACGACGACACGCCGCTGGTGATCGACTCGCCGATCTCGACGTTCTTGGTCAGCACCACGCCGTCCATCGGCGCGACGACGTTCGATCCCTGGAACTTGTTCGCGGCCTGCGCGATGGGGATGCCGCTGCGCTCGACGATGTTGTACTTCTCTTCGGTCTTCTCGTACTCCTGCTTGGCCGCCAGGAACTCGGCCTCGGAATCGCGATTCTGTTTGCCGGCCAGGAGGCCGGATTCGAAGAGGCTGTGATCCGATTCGTAGTTTTTCTTGGCCTGGTCGTAGCGGATCTTCGACGCGGTCAGCGCGTTCTTGACGTCGGCGATCGACTGCGCCTGGTTGAGATCGGGCTCGATGCGCGCCAGCGTCTCGCCGCGCCTCACCTGATCGCCATCGCGGTGCAGGATCTCGACGACCTTGCCCGACACGACGCTCTTGACGTCGACCTTGACCTCGGGCTGGACGTTGCCGACCTCAGTGACCTTCACCTGGATGTCGGCGATTTCGGCTTTGCCGACTTTCACCGGCAGCTTGGCCTCCGGCTTTTTGCCGGTCGCCTTCATGGCCACGAACGTGATCACGATCGCGACCGCAAGGACGATGATCGACCAGACCGCGAGTTTCTTCTTGCGCTTCCCGCTCATAGGACGCTCCTCGATTCGTTGCTGCCAGATTAACGTCCGAGAATGGCAAAGGTTTCAGGCTGTGACCGAGGAAGGCGAGGAGCGACGGACATCCATCCATGCTCTATACTGCCGGCCTCCGCCCAGCCATGCAGCGTTCCGTCCCCCTTCTCGTCGCCGCGTTGCTTTTCTGCGCTCCGCTGGCCGCGGAACAGGCGCTGTTCCGCAATGCTTCGATCGGCCAGGACGGCGTCGCCGTCTTTGACCTGCAAGCGGGCGACGTCAACAACGACGGGAAGGCGGACGCGGTTTTCTTACAGAAGCTCGCGGACGGCTCGTTCGCCGTCGTCACTCTTCCCGGGAACGGCGACGGCACCTTCCGCGCTCCCGTGAAGACCCCGATCGCGGCAAACGCGTCGGCGATCGCGGTGGCAGATCTCGACGGTGACGGAAAGGCCGATCTGGCAGTTACCGGGTCCGATGGGAAGCTGAGTACGTATCACGGCAACGGCGACGGCTCGTTCACCATCACATCGTCGACAGCCGCAAAAATCGCGGCCGGCTCGCCGCTCCTTCTCGCCGACCTGGATGGGGACGGCAAGCTGGACCTCCTCGCCGTGACCCACGCCGACGCGAACAACGAGACCGTGATCACGTTTCATGGCAATGGCAACGCCACGTTCGCCGCCGGCGTCGCACAGCCCGGGCCGTACATCCAGTTCATGACCGATCTGGCCATCGGCGACTTCAACGGCGACGGCCGAATGGACGTGATCGAGTCAGCCAGCCACCTTGCAACGGGAAAGGGAGATGGCACCTTCAACGCTCCAACCACTCTGTCGCTTACGACCAGCCGCGCCATCGCGGGCGACTTCAACCGCGACGGGAAGTCTGACTACCTGAGTATCGGTACCCTGTCGGCGACCGTTCATCTCGGCAACGGCAATGGAACGTTCACGAACGGCGCAACCTACACCGTGGGCGGCACCTACTCGGGCGTCACCGCGGACATGGACGGCGACGGGAACCTCGACATCGTCCTGGCCGGCAACGACCTCGTGACAGTGATGCGCAGCGCGGGAGATGGCACGTTCGCCGTCCGCGCCTACGTCGCCAACTCGGCGCGACTGGCCGTCGCAGACTTCGACGGCGATCACCATCCGGACGTTCTGGCCACGTCCAGTCCTCTCCTTTTCCTGCTGCACGGCAACGGCGACGGCACGCTGACCGCCTACAAGAAGAGTTTCGTGGCGCAGGCTCCGGCGAACGGTTTCAATCCCACAGTCTTCCCCACCGGTCTCGCCGCTGCGGACTTCAACGGCGACGGGAAGCCTGACGTCGTCGCGCGGCCCGACGGGCTCGTCGTCCTCCTGAACAGCGGTGACGGCGGGTTCGGCGCTCCGACGCCGCTGGCATTCCCCTCGGGCGTCACGTTTGCGACGGCCTTTGCCACGCGCGATGTCAACGGCGACGGCAAGGCCGACATCGTCGTCGCAGGCGCCAAAGTCTGGACCTACCTCAGCAATGGTGACGGCACGTTCACGGCCACGGCTCCCTCGCCGCAGATCGCAAGCTTCTCGTATGTCCTGCTCGCGGATATGAACGGCGATGGCAGGATCGACGCCGTGCTCGGCGGCGCGTCCTCCGCCGGACAACTCCTCCTCGGCAACGGAGATGGCACCTTTGCCTCGCCCACGCCGCTCCCTGCGAGCCCGTTTCAGATCGCCGATTTCAACGGCGATGGACGCTCCGATTTCGCGAGCGTTGGCTCGAACGGTTACTCGATCTATCTGAACAGCGGCAGTGGCAGCTTCACGCTTAAAGAAACCGTGTCAAATACCAACGGCGCACTTGCCGTCGGCGACTTCAACGGCGACGGGAAGATCGATCTGGTCGAGGAGCAGTTCAACAGTATGGTTCGCATGCGGCTGGGCAACGGCGATGGCACTTTTACAAGCCTGCCGCCATTCCAGGTAGCGGGGTTGTCCGTCTTGATTTCCCCCAGGCGGGCTACCGTCGCTGATTTCGACGGCGACGGCAGGCTCGATCTAGCCTTCACGAATCGCGTCCTTCTCGGCAAGGGTGACGGGACCTTCCGCGCGTTCATCCCGGCCGTTGTCTCGCGCCCCTGGTCGGACCTCGCGGCTGCGGACGTCGACGGTAACGGCTCCGCGGATGTCCTGCTGCTCGACAATCAGAACAGCACCGTCAATGTTCTCCTCACGCGAACGGCGGCCACCGGCACGGTACCGCTCGGGCTCACACTCACAGCGTCTGCGTCTCCTGTGCACCCCGGCGAGTTTGTGACGCTCACCGCCGCGGCCACGATCCCATCGAACTTCGTCCCCTCGGGCGCCGTCACGTTTACGGTCGATGGCACCTTCATCGGCTTCGCCGATTTGACCAACGGCAGCGCAGTCCTGATCTGGAATCCCTCCTCCTCCATCGGAGACCATGTGATCGCCGCGTCCTACGTCGGCGACGATGTTTTTGCGGCGACCTCCGCCAGCATCACGCGTACGGCGGTGAAACTCGATTCAGTGACCGGCGTCGAGGTCTTTCCGTCACCGCCGGAACAGCAGCAGCTCACCAACATCTATGCCGTGGTCAGTTCGGCGCAAGGGTCACTCTTCAAACCGACGGGGACCCTCACGATCCGCGACGGAGAGACGATCCTCGTCTCCACGTCGAACATCCCGAGCCAGTTTCTGCCGGTGGCCACGTATCGCTTCCCAACCGCCGGCACGCACATCCTGACCGCCGACTACTCCGGCGACGCGAATTACAAGCCGGTCACGGCAACACAGCCACAACTCGTCACGAAAGCCATCGCCGCCATAGGACTTTCGGGCAGTCCTGCCTCGCCGCTGACCGTGGGGCAGACGCTCAGACTGACGGCAACCGTTGTCGCGTCTGTGAGTCCCGCGGGCGGGACGATCACGTTCCGCGAGAACGACGCCGACATCGGATCCGCTCCGGTCGTCGGCACCAGCGCGTCCATCACGATCCAGCCATCAGCCGGCTTCCACTCGTACTCCGCCGTCTATAACGGCAACGCCGACCTCGATCCGGCCACCACAAAATTCAGCCGCGATTACGTCGTCAATGCCCTCCCCTGCACGCCCGCCGCGAACTGCACGCGCAAGCACGCCGCGCACTGACCAGTTCCACGTGACCGTGCGGCCCTCAGCTATACTTATTTGCGCCCTCCCCACGAATGAACCGTTCGACCGCTCTTTTCCTCGCCACGGCCCTTTTCTGTGCGCGCCTCTCCGCGGAGCAGGCGCTCTTTCGGAACGCTTCGATCGGCTACGGCGGCGGCTCGGTCGTGGACATGAAGACGGCCGACGTCAATCACGACGGTAAACCGGACGTGATTCTGCTGCAGGCGTTCGGTGCGACCAATGTGCAATCGCTCATCACGCTCTTCGGCAATGGCGACGGCTCGTTTCGCACGCCGGTCAGGACTCCGATGACGTCCGTCGCTACGGCGATGGCGATTGGAGACCTCGACGGCGATGGCAATGTCGATGTCGTCCTGAGCGTGCAATTCGCAACCCTCGAGACCTATCACGGCAATGCCGACGGTTCGTTCTCGATTCGCTCTTCGCGAAAGCCGGTAAGCATCGGTGGATCGCTGATCCTGACCGATCTCAACCGAGACGGGAAACTCGACCTCATTTGTGCCGGGGGGACGGGGCTGATTACGTTTCGCGGCAAGGGCGACGGAACATTCGACGCCGGGGTCTCACAGCCGGCATTGGATACAAACGCAATCCCCATCAGCATCGATATTGCCATCGGCGATTTCAATGGCGACGGATTCACCGACGTACTGGAGTCGTCCGTCCAACTCGCCACCGGCCGTGGAGACGGCAATTTCAACGCGCCCACAACCATACCGACTCCGGCAGGCGGGCCAGCCAAACCCATCGCAGGCGATTTCAACGGCGACGGAAAACTTGATTACGTCAGCTTGCACGCTCATGCCGCATTGGTGCACCTCGGCAAGGGCAACGGGACGTTCAACGACGGTTCGCGATACACGGTCGGTCAATTCTTCGCGGGCATCACCGCCGATCTCGACGGAGATGGAAAGCTCGACGTCATCATCAGCGGCAATGACCTGGTGACGGTGATGCGCGGCAATGGAGACGGCACGTTCGCGGTGCAGTCGTACGTCGCGAACGCTTATTTCCCGCTCGCTGTCGCCGACTTCGATGGCGACCATCATCCCGACGTTCTGGTTTCGCCAACGCCAACGCTCCTGCTGCTGCACGGCAAGGGCGACGGCACGCTGGCCGCGTATCGGAAAGACTTCATCGCGCCTGCTCCAGCAACAGAATTCTTTCCTCTCAACTCGCCGAGGAGTCTTGCAGCAGGCGATTTTGATGGAGATGGAAGACCGGACGCGGTCACTTGGCTCGACAGCAGCTTGATCGTCCTGCCGAACGACGGCAAAGGCGGCTTCGGTACGCCGATGCCGCTGGCGTTGCCTGCCGGCATCACCAGCATCAGCAGCCAATTCGCGGTCGGAGATGTGAACGGCGACGGCAAGGCCGACATCGTTGCGGGAGGATCCAGGCTCTGGACCTACCTCGGCAACAGCAACGGCACCTTTACCGCCGCCGCACCGGTCGCCATCAGCTCGTTCGCGACGATCATCCTCGCGGATCTGAACGGCGACGGACGCCTCGACGCGGTGCTCGGCAATTCGTCTTCCGCGGGACAACTCCTCCTCGGCAACGGAGATGGCACCTTCGCCGCACCGTTGCCTCTCTCCGCGAGTCCCATCTTGATCGCCGACTTCAACGGAGATGGGCGGCTCGATTTCGTGAGCAGTACCGGCGCGGGCTTCTACGAGGTGTTCCTGAATAACGGCAGCGGCGTTTTCACCGTGAAGGAAAGGGCATCGAACACCAACGGCGCTCGTGCGGTTGGAGACTTCAACGGTGACGGCAAGGCCGATCTGATCGATGCGCCGGCCAATGGTTACTTCCAGGTGCGCCTCGGCAAAGGCGATGGCACGTTTACCAATCTGCCTGGGTTCACGATCGGTAACGACGCTGATTTGATCACCGCTGATTTCGACGGCGATGGCAAGCTCGATCTCGCCTTCGCCAACAGCATCATCCTCGGCAACGGAGATGGAACGTTCCGGGCCATCGTTCCATCCGTCGTCTCACGCAACTGGAGCGGCCCGGCCGCCGCGGATATCGACGGCAATGGCTCCATGGACCTGCTGCTGCTTGACACGCAGAACTGGACCATGAACTCGCTTCTCACGCGCACGACAGCCGCCGGCACGACACCGTTCCCGATGATCGTTACAACATCACCCACGCTGTTGCATCCCGGCGAGACGGTAACCGTCACCGCCACACCGACAACATCGTCGACCTTCGTCCCATCCGGCGGCATCCGCTTGACCGTGGACGGCACCTTCGCCGGTCTCGCCGCGTGGGACAACGGAACGGCGAGCCTGACGTGGACCCCGCTTGCCACCGGAGATCACACGTTCGTCGTGTCGTATGTCGGCGACGATGTTTTCTCGTCCTCGATCGCCAGCATCAGCCGCACGGCCGTGAAACTGGATTCGATCATCGATCTGTCAGTTTCACCTTCGCCATGGCAGGTGCAACAGCTTACGGGCATCATCTGGGTCGTACATCCGAGCCAATCGACGATTACACAACCAACCGGCACGATCACGATCCGCGAGGGCGAAACGGTCGTCTTCTCCGGCACCAACCTGGCGAAGGGCGTCAGCTATCGCTTTTCGACCGTAGGCACGCACACCATAACCGCCGAATATTCAGGCGACGTGAACTACACGCCAGCCACCGCGACATTCACCCACGTTGCCACGAAGGGACTCGCGGCGTTTCTGTCCCTGAGCGGGAATCCCGCATCTCCGCTAACCGCCGGACAGAGCCTGACGCTCACCACGACGATCGGAGGATTTTCGACGCCTGTCACCGTCACCGGCACGGTGACGTTCCGCGACTTCGGCATCGACATCGGAACGGTGCCGGCCGGTCCGTTTACGACCTCCATCACGATTCAGCCGCAGCCCGGCTATCACTCCTACTCGGCGATGTACAACGGCAACGACCTCATCGATCCGGCCAGGAGCCAAAACCTCGCCTACGAGGTTCAGTCCGTTCCGTGTGCTCCGGCGGCCAACTGCGCGCGCAAGCACGCCGCGCACTGAAATGACCGCCGCCGCGGAACGGCGGCGGTCCCCATCACCTACTGCGTAATCACCAACTCCACGCGCCGGTTCTGCTGGCGTCCGGCGGCGGTTTTGTTCGTCGCGATCGGCGACTCTTCGCCTTTGCCGTCGGCCGTGATGTGATCGCTGGAAATGCCGGCGGAGACGAGGTAGTCGCGCACCGCGTTGGCGCGTTTCTCCGACAACGCTTGATTCGTAGCCGTGCCGCCGACGCTGTCGGTGTGACCTTCGACAGCGATCTTCAGCGACGGATCGGTCTGCAACTGCTTGGCAATCTTCGACAGCGTCGATTTCGCGCCCGGCTTCAGCGCGGTCTTGCCGGTGTCGAAGAGGATTCCGCCGTTGAGCGTGACGATGAGTCCGCGCTGTTCGCTACGCGTCGTTGCGATCCGCGACAGCTCGTTCTGAATGCGCAACCGCCGCGCCTCGGCATCGCGTTCGGCGAGCTGGCGGCGCGTCTCTTCGAGCTGCGTCTGCGCCGATTGCGCCGCGGCCTGGGCCTGTTGCGCCTGAGCATTCGCTTGTTCCGCTTGCGCAGTGGCCTGCTGCGCCGCCGCCTGTGCGGCTTGCGCCTGCTGCGCGGCGTTCTCCGCCTGCGCCCTCAGCGCTGCTGCCTCGGCATCGGCCTGCTGACGGCGCGCCTGCGCCGCCGCGATTGCTTCCTGCTCCTGCTTGTCGCGTTGCGCGCGCGCGGCTGCTTCCGCCTCCAGCGACTGCCGCAACGTATCGAGCTGCTGCTGGCGCGCAAGGATGTCGGCCTGCCGCTGTGAAAGGACGTCCGCGCTCAGATTGCCGGCCTGCTGAGCGGCGGTGAGGTCGCCGCGCAGACGCGCGATCTCGGCCTGCATGGCCTCGGCGTTGGAGCGTTCGCGCTCCTCGATCGTGCGCAACGATAGTTGCTGATCCTCGATCTGCCGGCGCATCGCGTCGACATCCGACGGAGCCGCCGTGGTGATCGTGGTCGTGTACTTGCTGTATGCCTCTTCGAGTTGCCGTTCGGCGGCGATGCGCGCCTGCCGGTCCGCCTCGACCCGCGCCTCGGCGGCGCGGCGGTTCTCATCGATCTGCTGCCGCAACCGCTCGACCTCGGCCGACTGCGCCGCGCGATTGAGCTGTTCCTTGGAAAGCTGCTGCTGCAGTTCGATGGCGCGACGCTCCGCGATTTCCCGCTGCGCGCGATCGGCGGCCGCCTGGCGTTCACTGGCCGCCTGCGCCAGCCGCGTGCGGTCGAGCTGCAATCCGGGCATGACCTTGTTCGATTGCGCGAGCCGCGCGAGGTAGAACGCGCGCCGCCCAATCATTTCCGCGCGATATGCGAGGTGGTCGGCGGGATCACTGTTCGTCGATCCTTTCGAGACCCGTTTCGCGCTCTCGATGTAACTCTCGGCGATTCGGATCTCGTTATCAGGAACGCTGTCCAGCGCACCGGCGACCTTAGCCTGATCGACGGCATATTGCGCCGTCGCGATGCGGTCCTTGGTCGTCGCGCCGTGATTGATCGGGATCGTCGGCGACTCTTCCGCGAGCAGCGTCACGTTCGACGTTCCGCCGAAACGCCCGATGTCGCTCTGCAGGCCGTGAATGGCGGCGTTCGTGCTGAGCCAGCGCGCTTTCGCGGCCGCGGCCTGCGCCGCAACCGTCGCTTCGATGGCGCGCATGTGCGCCTCATTCCTCAGCGATTCTTTGCCGGCGTTCCAATTCTCCTGCGCGAACCGCGCGCGGTAGGCGGCGTCGTCGTACAGCGTCTTCGCGAACGCTCCCGCGCCCGCCATATCCGCCGCCGCGAGCGCCTGCTGCGCGCGATCGAGATCGGTCGTCTGCGCCGCCAGCGACGCGGCGACCAGCATGCCGAGCACTGCCGTTTTGAATGCGTACATTGGTCCTCCTTACTGCCGGAGGCCAGTGCAAGGGTGGTGCGCAGTGCACAGAAAAGAGTGTCTGTGCCACATCACCCGCCCAGATACGCCTTCTTGATGCGATCGCTCGACAGCAGCGCTTTCGTGTCGTCGGTCAGCACGATGCGTCCGGTCTCCATCACGTAGCCGCGGTGGGCGGTGACGAGGGCCATGTGGGCATTCTGTTCGACGAGGAGGATGGTCGTCCCCTCGGCGTTGATCTCTTTGATGACGCGGAAAATCGTCTGCACCATCTGCGGCGCGAGTCCGAGTGACGGCTCGTCGAGGAGGAGCACCTGCGGCTTCGACATCAGCGCGCGGGAGATCGCCAGCATCTGCTGCTCGCCGCCGGAAAGCGTTCCGGCGCTCTGCTTGATGCGCTCTTTGAGGACGGGGAAGAGCGTAAAGATCCGCTCGTATTCGGATTGCTTGATCTTGTCTTTGCGCAGGTAGGCGCCGAGCTCCAGGTTGTCGTTGACGGTGAGGTTCGCGAAAATCCCGCGGCCCTCGGGGACGTGCGACACGCCCATCGCCGTGATCACATGCGGCTTGATGCCGGTGATGTTGCGGCCGTCGTACGTAACGTCGCCTGTCCTCGGCTTGAGCAGTCCGGAGATCGTTCGCAGCGTCGTCGTCTTGCCGGCGCCGTTCGCGCCAATCAGCGTGACGATCTCACCTCTATTCACGGACAGATCGATGCCGCGCAGCGCCGGGATGTTGCCGTACGCGACTTCGAGGTTGCTGACGCTGAGCAGCGACGTCATATGCCGGCCGCCTCCGCCGGTTCGCCGAGGTAGGCCTCGATCACGACAGGATTCGCGCGGACTTCCTCGGGGGTTCCCTGCGCGATCGTCTTGCCGAAGCTGAGGACGATGATGCGCTCGCAGATGCCCATCACCAGTTCCATGTTGTGCTCGATGACGAGGATGGCGATGTCGAAGCGGTCGCGAATGTCGTGGATCGTCTCCATCAGATCGAGCGTTTCGCGGTCGTTAAGTCCCGCGGCCGGCTCGTCGAGGAGCAGCAGCTTCGGACGCGCGGCAAGTGCGCGCGCGATTTCGAGCCGGCGCTGATCGCCGTACGGAAGGTTCTTCGCGTAGTACTCGGCGCGCGATTCGAGTCCGAAAATCTTCAGCAGCTCGACTGCGTCCACTTCCGCGGCATCCTCGGCCTTTTGAAAGCGATTCGTGTGCAGCACTGCGGACGTGCCGCCGTATTTGTAGTGGATATGGCCGCCGATCTTCACGTTGTCGAGCACCGACAGCTCTTTGAAAAGGCGGATGTTCTGGAACGTGCGCGCCACGCCGAGGGCCGTGATCTGGTAGGGCTTGAACTCGTGCGTGGAAACGCCGCCGACGTGGATCTCCCCCTCGGTCGGTTTGTAGACGCCGGTCAGCATGTTGAAGACCGTGGTCTTGCCGGCGCCGTTCGGACCGATCAGCCCGACCAGCTCGTGCGGCTGAATGGCAAGGTTGAAATGCGACACCGCCGTCAGACCGCCAAAGCGGATCGTTACGTCTTTCGCGTCGAGGAGAGCGTTTCCGTTAGCCATCACGAAACCGGAGCGGAGCCTTCGTCAGTCTTGTTCGGTGCCGCATCTTTGCGGCGGCGCAGCACCTGCCACAACTCGCGGCGTCCGAGCAGTCCCTGCGGCCGCGTCAGCATCAGCACGATGAGCATGATCGAGTAGATGACCATGCGCGGATCGCGGCCGCCCGGCATGTAGTCCTTCACCGATCGCAATCCCTCGGGGAGGAACGTGAGGATGATGGCCGCGACGACGGAGCCGCTGATCGATCCGAGTCCGCCCAGGACCACCATGGCCACGACTTCGAACGACTTCACGAACATGAACATCTGCGGATTGAGATACATCATGTAGTGCGCGTACAACCCGCCTGCCACGCCCGCCAGGAATGATCCGATGACGAACGCCTTGACCTTGTAGCGCGTCGTGTCGACGCCCATGGCCTCTGCGGCGATCTGATCTTCGCGCACGGCCAGAAACGCGCGGCCGACAGACGACCCTACGAGCCGCCACGAGATCACGATCGTCAATCCGCAGACCAGGAAGACCCAGAAGAAGTTGCTCCAGTGCGGGATGCCGCTGAAGCCGCGCGCCGCACCGATCTTGTCGATGTTGAGAATGAGCACGCGGATGATTTCGCCGAATCCGAGCGTGACGATGGCCAGGTAGTCGCCGCGCAACCGCAGCGACGGAAGTCCGACCACATATCCCGCAAGCGCCGCGAGCAGTCCGCCGCAAAGCACGGCGATGACCAGATACACGTTCTGCATCAGCCACTGCTCCGTCCCCTCGGGCATTTTCTCGAGCCGCGGAGCGAAGTGGTAGAAGGTCAGATAGGCGGAAAAATACGCGCCGACGGCCATGAATCCAGCGTGGCCGAGCGAAAACTGCCCAGCATGTCCGTTGATGATGTTCAGCGACACCGCCAGCGTGATGTTGATCCCCATGATCACGAGGATGCGGTTGTAATACGCGATGCCGGCGATCGGAATCGCTTCCAGTCCGTACGCGAGTCCGATCAGGACCGCGACGAAGAGGGCCAGCCAGAGGAAGTCTCTGATCCACCAAGGGAGGGATTTCGTCACGCCCGGCCCCCGAGGGCGAATGTTGAATGTTCAATGTTGAATGTTGAATGTTGAATGAGGCTGCGCGCGGCCGCCATCCATCCAACATTCAACATTGAACATTCAACATTCAACATTTCGTTTCTCAAACCTCGCGCGAGCCAAAGATCGCCGAACCTTCCGGAAATGGCCATGCTCACGCTCGCCGCCCTCCGAAAGGCAAGGTTGAGTGCTGAATGGATTGCGGCCGAGCGCAGCCACATTCAACATTCAACATTGAACATTCAACATTCAACATTTCGTTTCTCAAACCTTCTCCGCCTGGTACTTCCCGAACAATCCGGACGGCCGGAACAGCAGGATCGCGATCAGGATGACGAAGGCGATGGCGTCGCGGTAGTTCGAGAACTGGCTGCCGCCGACGAACGATTCGATGATGCCGATGATCAAGCCGCCCACCACCGCACCGGGCACGTTGCCGATGCCGCCGAGGACCGCGGCGATGAACGCCTTCAATCCGGGCATGATCCCCATCAGCGGGTCGATCTTCGGATACGAGAGGCCGTAGAGAATCCCAGCCACCGCCGCCAGCACCGAGCCGATGATGAAGGTCATCGAGATCACGCGATCGGTCGGGATGCCCATCAGCGACGCCGTCTCGAAGTTGTACGAAACGGCGCGCATGGCCCGGCCGAATTTCGTGCCGTAGATGATGTACTGCAGCAATCCCATGAAGATCACGGCCACGACCAGGACGATGATCTGGTAGTTGGTCGTGGTCACGCCGCCGAAGTTGATGAGGTGCTTCTCGACGAGCGTGGGGAAGAATTTCGGGTCGGCGCCGAAGACGAACTGGCCACCGTATTCGAGCAGAAACGACACGCCGATGGCCGTGATCAACGACGCGATCCTCGGCGCACTCCTGAGCGGCCGGTAGGCGATGCGTTCGTTGAGAAAGCCGAAGAGGCCACAGACCACCATGGCGGTCAGCATCACCAGTCCCGCGTAGCCCCAGCCGAGCGCGCCGCCGTTGGTCTGCAGGTGCCGGGCGGCGTATCCGCCGGCGTAGAAGCCGACGAACGAGCCGAGCATGAAGACGTCGCCGTGGGCGAAGTTGATCAGCTTCAGGATGCCGTACACCATCGTGTAGCCGAGGGCGATCAGCGCGTAAATCGCGCCGACGGCAATCCCGTTCAGCAGATTCTGGAGGATCTCCTGCATTCAAAGGCCCTTACGCAAAAAAAGGTCCGGCGAACGCTAACCGCCGGACCCCTTCCTGTAAAGACAAAGTTTCGTGTCAGCCTGTGGTCGTGGTCGATGTCGCCTTCGCGGCAGGCGCCGGACTGCCGGTAGTCGTGGTCGGAGCCGCCGGAGCGGGCGCGGAACCGTTGTTCATCTCGATCTTGCCGCCTTTGGCCGGATCGATAGTCGCCTTCAGCGTGAGCTGGCCGTTCTTGATCTCTTCGACGATGAGCGACTTGCCCATGGCGTTTCGCTCGGGACCGATGTTGATCGTGCCGGTGACGCCGACCAGTCCCTTGGTCTGAGCGATGGCGTCGCGGATCGACGGACCGTCGAGCTTCGAAGCGCGCTTCATGGCGTCGGCCAGCGTCTTCATGGCGTCATAGCCGAGGGCGGCTAGCGAGTCCGGCGTCTGACCGAAGCGTTCCTTGTACTTCTGCACGAAGGTGCTGACCACCGGGTTGGTGTCGCCGTAGAAGTAATGGTTCGTGTAGAAGCAGCCTTCCAGAGCCTTGCCGCCGATCTCGATGAGCCGCGGCGATTCCCATCCGTCGCCACCGAGAATCGGAACGGTGATGCCGAGGTCACGGCTCTGGATGGCAATCGTGCCGATGTCAGTGTAGTAGCCGGGAACGTAGATCAGCGACGGGTTCGTCGCCTTGATGGCGGTGAGCTGCGAGCGGAAGTCGCTATCGCCGTTCGCGTAGCTCTGCGTGCCGACGACCTTGCCGCCGAGCGCCGTGAACTTGGCCGTGACGACCTTGGCCAGACCCTGCGAGTAGTCGCTCTTGACGTCGGTGAGCATGGCCATGGTCTTCGGCTTGTTGTTCGCCGTGCACCACTGGTCGGCAAAGATGGCTTGATATTCGCCCTGATAGCTGTCGGTGAAACAGACGCGGAAGATGTAGTCGCCCTTGCGGGTGACTTCGTCGTTCGTCGACGAGGGAGTGATCATCGGCACCTTGTTGCTCTGGCAGATCGGCGCCGCGGCGATGGATGCCGAGGAGGCGACCTCGCCGAGGATGGCCACGACGTTGTTCTGCGAGATCAGCTTGGTGACGGCGTTCGCCGCCTCTTCCTGCTTGGACTGATCGTCCTCGGACAGCACCTTGATCTTGCGTCCGTTGACGCCGCCGGCGGCGTTGATTTCATCCGCGGCCATCATGATGCCGTTGTGAGTGGACTGGCCGAATGTGGCCTGCGGTCCGGTCATCGATCCGTACTCGCCGACGAGGATGTCCCCGCCTCCCGCGCTGGTGCTGGTGCCGCCACCTTCCTTCGGCGGACAGCCGAGAAGTCCGAATGACAACACCGCGAGCGAGATAAAAATGATTGCGTTCTTTCGCATAGCTCTCCTCTTCAAAGAGTTGCGGATTGTACAGCACGCGATCCGGCATGGAAGACGGAAGCGCCGTGTTATTCTTCATGCATGAAATGGCGTGAAATCCTTCCGTCAGCAACGAAGCCGGACAACGTCGATCCGAAGCTCGCCCACGAGACATTGCTGCAGATCATCGCCGAGCGCAAAGCGCGCGAAGAGCGCCGGAAGAAGAGGGCGGCTAAGTCGGCCCCCGCGTTGAGACGAGCGAAACGATAGCGTGGTCGACCGGCCGTACGATCGCAACGTCTTCCTGAACTGTCCGTTCGATCGGCTCTACCGGCCCATGCTGCGCGCGATCATGTTCGCGATTCGCGACTGCGGTTTCATCGTGCGGTCAGCGCTGGAAGTACAGGATTCAAGCGATGTCCGCTTTCAGAAGATTGTGCGGATCATCCGAGGTTCCCAATACGCGATCCACGACCTCTCTCGGGTGCAGCTCGATCGTGCCACTCGTCTTCCCCGCTTCAACATGCCGCTCGAACTGGGCCTCTTCCTGGGCGCCAAAGAATTCGGTGACGCCGAGCAACACACGAAGCGTTCTCTCGTGTTGGACAGCACACCGTACCGCTATCAGAAATTCTGCTCGGATATCGCCGGCCAGGACATCGAGGCGCACGCGAACAAACCAGCCAAAGCCATCGAGCTGGTGCGCAACTGGCTGAGTGGGCCCTCTGCAGAACATGGCAGCCAAATCCCGAGCGGATCAGTGGTCGCGCAGCGTTACGTTCAATTCGTAGCTGATCTGCCGCAATGGTGCGAACGACAGAAACTTGTCGTCTCGCAACTCACGTACGGCGACGATGACCTCCTGATCATCGACTGGCTGAAAACGAATCCGATCGTCTGACTACGTCTGCCTTCTCCAAATCCGCCGCACAACCAGCCAGACGATCACGATGATCGCCCACCAGGCCACCAAGGTCACCAGCACGCCGACGGCGTTCGGAGTGTGGAAGCCGAGGGCTGACCGAACGGCGAAGCCGGGCAGAAAGACCAGATGCGGGGTGACGCCGAACAGCAGCAGGACGCTGATGATGACCGCCGCGCCGATCGGGGCGACCACGAAAAGCGCGACAGCGGTCAGGACGGGACGCGAGCGGAGGGGCATGGCGCGCTCCTTTGTAGCACGACCATAAAACAACAGGCGGCTGGAAGCGACACGCTTCCAACCGCCTGCTTGCTCTCTCTCATACAACACGCTTCCGGAGGAGGCCGCGTCCTGTATGTCCCAGTTGAGGCAGTTTAGGGACGCGGCATGAGCGGGGCGTCGGCGCGTTGTGAAAAGTGCGTCGCGCGCGGCCGCGAACGTGAACGGCGGCGCAAGGATGCGTGATTCGTTCGTCAATTGTTTCCGTCAGGGACGCAGACTGGAGCGCACGGCCTGCCGCAGGCGGTTCGGAATCACCGGCTTGGAGAGCGTCTCGTGCACGGATGGAAAGAGCGTGCGAATCTCGCGGATGTCGAGTCCGGTGACGACGATGATGCGGCCGAGGATGTGCGGGTGGTCGCGGCGCAGCGATTCCATGACGTCGATGCCGCTCATCTTCGGCAGGACGATGTCGAGCAGGACGACGTCGTAGTGTCGCGATTGAAGCCGCTGCAGCGCTTCCTCGCCGTCGGCGGCGACGTCGACGTCGCAATCGATGCTTTCGAGCAGTCCGACCAGGAGCGTCCGCGTCGTCGCGTCGTCCTCGACCACCAGAGCCTTTGCGCGCGCGTCCTTCATGTGCGGCTCATGAACGCCGCGGCGGTATCGATGGCGTGGAGGAGGTTCTGGCGCTCGGTCGTACCCGATTTCGCGCGCGGCTTGAGCGAGTGATCGCCGTCCGGGATCCACTCGATGCTGATTTGCGGTGAGAGACGGTAGCCGGCAACGTCGTCGCGCGAGCCGAAGATGTCGCGCTCGCCTTGGAGCACAAGCATCGGCGTGGTGAGATTTTCGAGATGCGCGGTGCGGAGTTTGTTCGGCTGGCCGGGCGGATGAAACGGATAGCCGAAGATGACGGCGCCGCGGACTTTCAATTCGTCGGCGACCAAAGTCGCCATGCGGCCACCCATCGATTTGCCGCCGATGAAGAGACGCGGTCCTCCGCCGAGTTGGGCCACGACTTCGCGCCACGTGTTGAGCAGGACCGGCTCGCGGTCGGGCGCGCCGCGCTTGCCGCCGGTACGGCGCGCGGCCATGTACGGAAACTCGAAGCGCACGACGCGGATGCCGCGCTGGCCCAACTCGCGCGCTACGGTGGTCATGAACGGCGTGTCCATGGCTCCGCCGGCTCCGTGGGCGAATACGTACACCTGCTCGGCGGCGTCTGGACCGTCGGTGAGGAACATCGGGTGCAGCTTACAATTTACCGATGCGCCTGCACAACTTATTTATCTCTGTCCTTTTCGCCATCACCGCGTCTGCCGCCGCGAAGACGATCGCGCCGCCGACGATTCCGCATCCGATGGCCATGTATCTCCAAAGCCTGTCGAACGACGGGAAGGACAAAGTGACCTACCGCGCCTCAGCCATCGGCACGCACTTTTTCCTGGAGGAGCCGGCTGGTGTGACGGTGTATGTCTACGAGGAGAGCGTCGGGTATCGGAAGGAATCGTTTCTGAAGGGTGCGACGCTGGCGAAGGCGATGAAGAAGTACAAGTAGTTCACGCGGAGCCGCGGAGACGCGGAGTGGGATCTTTTCCCCGCGTCTCCGCGCCTCCGCGTGAAAAGCTCTTAGGGAACCAACCCGCGATCGCTGCGGCAAAGCGTTTCCACCCGCCCATCCTCCCCCACCACCAGCGTGTCTTCGATCCGCACGCCTAGCTCGCGGTCGGGGAAGTAGAGGCCGGGCTCGATGGTGACGATGTCGCCGATTTCGATCTCGTCGCGGTTCGTGGCGGCCAGTCCGAAGAACGGCTTCTCGTGCACGTCGAGTCCGACGCCGTGGCCGAGGGAGTGGACGTAGCCTTCGAGCGTGGCGGGATTGGAGCGGGCGGTGGCGTAGCCGCGTTGTTCGAAGAAGTCGCAGACGAGCGTTTGGTAGGACGACGCCAGCGTTCCGGCGCGCATCGCGTCGCGGGCGAGTTCGAACGCTTCGAGGACGTCGGCGTGGAGGCGCTGAAGTTCGGAAGGAATCGGACCGACGCAGAACGTGCGGGTCAGGTCGAAGAAGTAGCCGGTCTCGCGGTCGGCGGGGAAGATGTCGAGGACGATCGGCACACTCGGCCGCACGATCGCGTCCGCGTCGCCGCGGGAGTGCGGGATGCCGGCGTCGCGGCCTTGGGAGAGGATCGTGTCGTGATCTTCGAGCATGCCCAGGCGGGAGATCTCGCGGGAGACGAGCCGCTTCAGATCGCCGAGAGTGAGCGGACGGCCATCGTGGATGAGATGATCGCCGGTGATCGTCGAACCGCGCAGCACTTCGCGAACTTGGTCGACGACCTGCTCGGTGCGCTCGCCAACGGAGCGGATAGCCGCGATCTCCCATTCCTCTTTGCGTTTGCGTGCGAGCTGGACGAGATCGTCGCTGCCGCGCCAGACGCGCCACCCCTTCGCCTCCAGCCCTTCGGCGATGCCGAGGTAGAGAGGGAACGGGAGATTGCCAACGATGGCGACGGAGGATGCTGCGCCGAGCTCGCGCAGAACCACATCGAAGAATTCGGCGTACGCGGCGATTCCGTTCGGCGCGGACTTGAAGATCGCGTCGTAGCCGAAATCGTGGATGAGGCGCGTGGCCAGTCCGGTGGCCGCGGCTTCGTCGCGCTCCATCGGATAGGAGATCAGGATCGGATCGCGTCCGGTCAGTTTGATCGCGTAGCCGCGCGTGACTTTCGCGCCGCGCGTAATCCAGCGGAAGGACGGATGCAGCGCCTCGTGCATCGGCACGATGAGCGCGTCGAGCGCGCGCTCGCGCATGAGTCGGTCGAGGTCGGAGAGCATGTGAGGCAGTAGATTAGTGGATTAGTCGATCAGTGGATCAGTGGATCAGTAGATCAGGACGGGAGAGGTGCGACGCATACCCTCCTGATCTACTAATCTACTGATCCACTGATCGACTAAGCAAAATTAGTGGATCAGTGGATCAGTACGGGGGACGCGCGGCGCATACCACCTGATCTACTAATCTACTGATCCACTGATCGACTAAGCAAAAAAAGGCCGGCAATTTTCAGCCGGCCCTTTTGTAAAACGACGAATCGGAATCAGATGTTCTTGTCGATGAACTTCTGGAGCATCGGCTTGGGCATGGCGCCGATGGCGCGGTCGACCAGCTGGCCGTTCTTGAAAATCATCAGGGTCGGAATCGAGGTCACGCCGAATTTCTGCGGGACGGTCTGATTCTCGTCGACGTTCATCTTGGTGATGACCGCCTTCCCCTCGTACGACGGCGCGAGCTCTTCCACGATCGGTCCGATGATGCGGCACGGGCCGCACCACGGCGCCCAGAAGTCGACGAACACCGGCTGCTCGCTGCTCATGAGCTGCTCGAAATCCTGATCCGTAATCTCTCGTACTGCCTGCGAAGTTGTCATTCTCACGATCTCCTCAACGCGTGTTCAAAAGGCCCCGTTTCCGCCCCTTATTCCAATTCGGAATTTCGCCCGGCGGGGTCCGCTTACGTTGTCTGCTCGATGCGCGGAACGGCTCGCAGGCTTCACGTTTTCGTCGTTCTGGTGGCTCTGCTGCTGGCCGCCCAGCCGCTGCTGCACAACCATCCGCTCGACAGCGGCGACTCCGCGAAGACGTCATCGGCATCTTCGTGCGCCGTCTGCGCCACCGGCGCCGGACGCCTCCCCTCAACCGCCCCCTCGGTCGCCGCGCCGCTGGCCGTTCTCTACACGCTGTCCGCGCCCGCGCTGCCGCGGGTTGCCGCCGTCGCGCTGTTCGCGCGCAGCTCGCGCGCTCCTCCCGTTTAGGCCTGCGCCTTCGCTTCACCCGCACGCCAGAACCAGGAGGACTCGATGCTTCGTCATCGCGCCATTTCCCTCGTGATGCTCTTCGCGGCCGCGCCTCTTTTCGC
>Ga0157375_10000381_pt1 | contig 40495 bp, 38 predicted proteins | sample M35metaG_FD_115311 | JGI IMG/M metagenome (GOLD analysis project Ga0157375, IMG submission 115311) | Miscanthus rhizosphere microbial communities from Kellogg Biological Station, Michigan, USA - M3-5 metaG | ecosystem: Host-associated > Plants > Roots > Rhizosphere > Soil | place: USA: Michigan...
CGAGGAGGTGATCGAGCACGGCGTGAAGTTCAGCCAGCTCACGCCGCGCACGTCGCTGCTCGTGCTCGAAACGTGGCAGGACTACGAGAACAACGGCCTGCCGCTCCCGCCCGATCTGCGCGAACAGAAAGAGGCCGAGGAGCGACGCGCTCGCGAGGCGCGGGCGGAGTGGGAACGCCGCCAGCGGGAGGCGATGCAGGCGCGAGCCCAGCTCGCCGCCGATCGCAGCGCCGCAGACGCTCGATCCGACTGGGTCATGACCGGCCAGGTCGTGGAACGCGGTACGCCGCTTCCGGGAGTCACGGTGACGCTGACCCCATCAGGACACGAGCCGCTCGTTCAGGTCACGGATGGTGAAGGCCGCTTCCGCTTTGCGAAGATCGTCGCTCCCATCTCCGCGCAGTTGATGGCCCAGCTCTCCGGTTTCAGTTCAATCGTTCAACGCCTCGATCATCCAGCGAAGGGGATGCATGTCGTGATCACGATGAACGCGGCCGTGGCGGAGACGATCACGGTTACGGGCACAGCTCCGCCTGTCGTTCCGGCGATGATGGTGGCGGCGAATGTGTCGATGAGCCGATCCGATGTCGCGGATCAGATCCTCGACAGCGTCGAGCGAAAGACGGAGTTGACGCGTTCCGACGTGCTGTCGAAAAAGACTGCCGCGGAGCGTCTGGAAATGGTCGGCGATGTTCTCGCGAAGCTGAAAACGTTCAACTCTCCCGCTGAGCGTTTCCGCTACTACCTCACCGCCCGCACAATCCTGGGCGGCGAGAAACTCTTCCAGGCCGAGGCGGCGCTGGGGATGCGCGAAGTCTCGCCGGAGCTGGCGATCCGGATGCTGACCGACTTGATTGAAGCCAGCCCCGATGACGCCGCGACGATGCGCATCATCGGCCGCGTTCTCAGCAGCTGGGGCCGAGACGACCTGGCCCGCCTGATCTTCGAGCGCGCGCTGGAGATCTCGCCGCGCGAGACGCAAACCTGGCGCGAGCTGTTCCTGCTGGACATGCGCGAGGGAAAGGATCTCGCTCCACTTCAGAAACGCTACACGTCCTACGCCCGCGACGCGCGAATGAGGCAGACCGACGACGCGCTGCAGGTCGAATTGCAGCGCCGGCAGTCCGGGACCGATCCGCGCATCGATCCGAACGCGGAACTGCAGGTGGAAGCGATGTGGGACTCGAACTATACGGACGTCGATCTGCATGTCGTCGAGCCCGGCGGCGAGGAGGTGTTCTACAGCCACCCCGTCAGCGCTCGCAACGGTCACCTGCACGCCGACGTCACCACCGGCTTCGGCCCCGAAACCTTCACCGCCCCACAAATGGCCAACGGCCCGTACCAGATCGTCCTCGTCGATTACGCCGGCGACGAAACGGCCATGACGCTGGAGACGCTGGTCCACGTGATCATCTACATCCGCGGCCAACGGCAGGACCACTTCGTCGTGCTGACAGGCAAGGAGGATAGGAGGGTGGTGGCGACGGTGCGGTGAGGTTGACGCAGGCCGGTCGACAATCCAGACTAGTTGCGCTGCTCTGAGAGGCGCCATGAACACGATCGAAATCGAAGAAGCGGAGAAACAGCTTTCGAAGCTCGTCGAGGAGGCGGTCAACGGCGAATCGTTCGTGATCGCGCGGGACGGCAAGCCTTTGGTGAAGGTTGAAGCGCTGCATCGCGGCTCCAGCGCTCGCGGCATCGGTTTTCTCAAAGGTGAGATCGCGGTCCCCGACGACTTTGACCGTATGGGAGAGTCTTAAGGTTCCTTGCGGGTACGCGCGCCTTCGCGCGCGACGTCGGCTACTTTTGATCGCGTCGTTTCTCCGCCTCGTCCAACCATCCGCGCCGCAGCGATTCCGCGTTGATGCTCGACATGTACGGTTTGATGTCGAGAATCGGCGTGCCGTCGAGCATGTCGACGCCGTGGACGTGCAGCGACGCGCCGTCGCGTCGCAAAAGCTCGACGACCGTGAGCGCGATCGGATTCGGACGAAACGGAGAACGCGTCGCGAAAACGCCGTGCGGCGTCTCTTCGCCGGGCGGTGCGCCGAGGAGCTCGAAACCTTCCGAACGATCGAAGACCCAGAGAACGAAGAGATGCGAGAAGCCTTCGATGTGCGTGAGACCGGCCTCGAACTCCGGAAGGATTTCGAGCACTCCATTCGCCTCGTGCTTCGTGCCGAGACCTTTCGGCACCTGCATCGTCTCCTTGAACGGAGTCCGCGCGAATCCGATCGCGCGGGGGGTGAAAAGCGGCTCATCGATTGACATGCCGCTACTCTAGCTTGCGCGGCCTCGCGATACGATCTCGGCATGCGTCGAATCGTTATCGTCCTCCTTCTCGCGTCCGCGGCGACTCTTCACGCGCAGATCAATGATTCCGAGGTTTGGGTCGGATCGCTTGACATGTCATCCGGGCGGTTCGCGGTCTCAAATCTGGTGAACATCTCGAAGCATCCCGGCTACGACAACCAGCCGGCGTTCTTTCCGGATGGGAAGCTCGTGTTCACGTCGCAGATCGCGGTGCTCGATGAGACCGGACATGCCGTGCAGGCGGTCATTCACGATTTTGCGAATGGGAAATCGACTCCGGTGCCGGGCGCGCTCGGATTCAGTCCGACGCCGGCTGCGAATGGCTCGCTCATGCTGCTGCGCGACGGTCACGTCGTCCTGCACGACGCCTCGGGGAACGAGAGCTCGCTCACCGAGACAAACGACGCCGGCTACTTCGCGCGCTTCGACGAGCAGACTTGGGTTCTCTACATGAACGACAAGCAGCGGCGCATCGTGATTTACGACCCGAAGACGAAGGCGCTCGACACGATGGCGATCGGCTCGACCACCGCGCCGTTCCGGATTCCGGGGAAGCGCGCGGTGAGTTTCGTCGCGGTCGAGCCGTTTCCAGTACCGGAAGGGGAGGCGGCCAAGACCGCGCCTCCGCGGAAGTTTTTCCTTCGCCAACTCAACCTCGATGATCGTCAAATCACCACGCTCGCCACGGTTCCGTTCCGCACCTCGGGGAGCCACGTCTGGACCTCGCGCGGCACGCTGCTGATGGCGTCCGGCCACACGATCTACGAGTGGAATCCCGCGAAGCCCGACGACTGGCCGATCGCGGCGACCTTCGACGATCCCGAGCTGCAGGGGCTGACGCGCATCGCAATCAGTCCGCGCGGCGATCGGATCGCGCTGGTGTCGACGCCGCGCGACGAAACGATCATTCGCGATTCGCGCGCAGCGTCGAATGCGGCGCTGGCCGCGCACAACGGCGCCGCGTTCGCACAGGTACTGAAGGACGACGCCACCGTCGTCGCCGCAAGCGGCACCGTCATCCAGGGACGCGCGGCCGTGCAGCAGTCGATTGAGACGCGCTGGAAGGCGCAGCCCGATCTCGTTTTCGTCCGCACGCCGACGTCGATCGAGATCAGCCGCAGCGATCCCGCCGCCTCGGAACGCGGCACCTGGACCGGTCACACCACGACACCCGCCGGCCCCGCAGATTCGCGCGGCGACTATCAAGCCGTCTGGCGAAAGACGATATCGAGCGCCGGCCTGCCATCGTGGACGATCGCCTCGGAGATTTTCATCCCGCTCGATTGCACCGGCGCAGGCTGCGCGTCGCGATGAGGATTTCCCTACCGTCGCAGGTCTCACACATCCCGGCAGGTAGGTAGAGCAATGGCGAGGCTAAGCGCCGCTTTCAGCCGGAGGGGTAGGGAAAAGTCGTTACCAATCACCCCTTAATTGCCAGCTTTAAGTAAACTTACGATTGATGTGATTGATCTGGAGGGTCTGTGTTTTCGGGCATTGCTCTTGTCGCCACGCTTTTTTCCGCTGAGCCGGCTGTCCCTCTAAAGCCAGATATTCTGACGCCGGCAGACGTCGAGATATGTGTGCGGCAGAAGTCGTGTGAGGTGATCGATGATCCAAGCGCCGCGGTCTCCGACACAGCGCTCCGAGGCGCTCACGTTATCGGTGTTATCCGAAGAGCACCCGATGGAGCGATCGACATCTACGACTATCGCCCTCTTCACGGTCATTACGATCGTTTTGTGCCGCTACGCGAACAGAACCTGACTGATCCGGTGGAGCGTGCTCGCGAGATCGATTCGTTCCGCGAACTGCAGGTGCGGTGGCTGCGTGAAGTAGATGAGCCAAGCGTTCACAATTGGGACCGAGCATATCCACGAGGAACAACGCACGCCAGTGGTCCCCCATGGCCTCCTAGCCTGTCAGGAGGCGAAACGCGCGCGTGCGTCGCGGGGAGTTATTGTGAACCGATTTCTTGGCCTGGCACTCCAAATGGAGACGAGACGATCAATGGGGAGACGGTTGTCGCCGTTACACTGCGCGAAAAGGCGGCGGCCGTCACGTATCGATGGGATCGCGAATCCCGTGCGTACCTGCTCGCATGGATAACACCGCCGTTCGCGAGTGGCACTGACCGTGAGGCCAACACCGTCCGCGTGCTGCACGACTTCTATGGAGCCAAGCCGCCGCGACCTCTGCCGCAGGCAGCGGCGCCTGCTTCCAGCTCGTTCGTCCCTGCCCGGAAGAGCGGAGAGATGACCGTACTCCCGGCCATGAGTTGGACGGACAAGGATCAGCCAGTCTCGGTAAACGCTATCGGCAATCTCCTGATTGATGCAGGAGATGTCCGAAGCGTAATGTTTTTGCCGAATGATGCGATGCTTGCAGCCCTGACGTCGAAAGCCGTAATGTTTTGGACGACGCCCCGAAGCACTCCTAAGAGCGGACCGTGGACACCCACAGAAGCCTTAATCTTGAAGAGCGGCCGGGGGGAGGTTTCAGCGTGGTCCGCGAACGGTAGGCGACTTGCCATTCAAGGCGCGGGGCAAGTGAGCGTCTATCAAGTTCCCCAGAAAGACGCTGTACCGCCGCCGATTGAGATGATCTATCCAGATAATCCAGGTGTCCTCGGCCTTACTGGAGGAGGTAACGTGTTATTCGTATCGAGCGGCGGACGTTTGGTTCTTTATAATCTTCGCGATGCAGAGCCGCTCGCCGACTTCGTCACCCATACAGAGACCACGCGAGCAATGGCTGTATCAGACGATGCTAGGTACCTAGCCCTTGGAGGCCAAAGCGAAATCGTGGTAGTCCGCATACTAGATCGTAAGGTGGACGCGCGGATTCCTGTAAGCGCGGCAGTGAGTACCCTGGCGTTTTCGCCAGATAACTCTTGGCTTCTCTCCGCCGGGGCCGATCACACGCTTTCGCTGTGGGACACTCAGACCTACGACAAGGTTCGCGCGGCCGTCCCGGACTTCGCGGCTCAATACTGGTCGGACCGACGTTGGAAGCAATCGGCAACCGTAAAAACTACTGACACTATTCATTCGATCGCCTTTGCGCCGGGTGGACGCATTTTAGCTGCGGGTGATGACGCCGGAAATTTGGGATTCTTCGTGACAGAAACGCTTGCGTCGATTCCACTTGTGGCGTCCCTTACACATCCTCACCCTGTCACATCGATTGCGTTCTCGCGCGATGGGCATGTCATCGCATCTGCTTCCGGCGACTCGATCGCTTTGTGGGATACGCCTCCTGAGTTCACGGCTGGTCCTACACCGCGACCCGTGACTGCCGAGGATCTTCGTGCCGAACACGCTCACGTGGTTGAGGTGCACGCGCAATTCAAGCAAAAACGCGACGAAGTGTCGCAGCTCCGTGCATCGTACGAAAAGCAGGCCAACGACTACAAACTGCGCATTCGGATGTTGTTCGCTCAACACCATCTCTCTTTTTGGAAGGAAGGTGAACGTGTACCCGAGATCCGCAATCTACTGCAAGCGACTCAGAAGACGCTCGCGTACGCCGCAGAGCTTCAGACGGTAGAGAGTAGATTCGACGTCGCGCTGCTTGACATGGAGAATGTCGCGCGAAACTTGGTGTTGGACATTCGCATGATGAACGTAGTTTCCGCGGATCAATTTCGTTCGATGGCGACAAAGATCGCCGAGCTGCAGACGTCGTTGCCGGAGTATAAGAATCTCGTCGTCAAGCCGTCGCAGTTCCCTTCCGAGGCGGCGACGTGGGATTACATCTTTGGGGGCGTGACACCGCCAACGAAACCGCGCTGAGGCATGGAGGCTTGATGAACAAGGTGATCCCGCCGGTTGCGCTTGGAGTAGCAGTAGTGGTGCTCTCGATATTTGCCTTCCAGCTCATGCCAGCGCTAGGGTATTTTATAGTATTCCGTTGGTTGAGTGAGTTAATCGCGCGGGACGCGGGTATCCAGCCTTATCTCGCCGCCGCGTTCGCGGCAATCTTTGCACTCTTGTTCGTTGAAACCGTATGGAAGATGCGCAGTGCGTCGGCCGAGACTCGACGCATCGCGCGGTGGATGTTCGCCTGTGGAGTGGCTGTTTACTTTGGCACGCTTGCTTTTGCTACGCGAGCAGACAGATTCATCCGAGTGAACCGTAACGGCACGGTCGAGCCAACTTATAAGTCAATTAATCCCGACACACATGAGCCGAACATCCGACTTACAGAAGAGAATGCCAGCCTACTAGACGGCAAACCGGCTAACCGCATTGCTGTTAATGCCAGTACGATCTTTTTCGATTCCTCGGGACATCCGAGGCTTTGGTACGGCAGCGACTTGAACGGTGTCATTCAGTTCTATGACAAGCCCATGAATCCGCAGACGGGCGAGGCGCTCCGCGAACCAACGAAAGACGTCATTGCGTCGGCGCTCGGAGCGGCAGCGCAACCGAAACCGGAAATGCTGATCGACCCCGCGAATCTGCCTCGCAAGGTCGTACTCTGGCCGAACATGCCGCTTCTCCGCGATGATGGCACGCCACGCTATTGGTTCACGCCTACACAGAATCGCTTCGTTCTGTACGATCGCGACGGATACGATCCTCTGACCGGCATCCGCCTCCAACCACTCACGGCCCCCCTTGCACGTGAACTGGATCGATGGATGCGCGAGGACATGGCAGAGGGACAGAATGGCCTGAACGACTTTCAGAACTATCTTCAAAAGTACGTCAGTCAGCGGCCGTATGACGCGCACCGGTAGAGGAGAAACGCCTGACGTTCGTTCTCATCCCCGCGCAATCGTTCCTGATGGGATCGGACGATAGCCGGCCGGATGAGAGTCCCGTTCACCGCGTGTGGATCGACGCGTTTGAGATGGGTGCCTGCCAGGTGACCAATGCCGAATACGCGGCATTTGTGAGCGCGACGGGACATCCACTTTCAGAAACGCCGTTCGTCGATCCTGAGCAGCCGGTGGTGGGCGTGTCGTGGTTCGACGCGGTCGCGTTTTGCGAGTGGGTGGGTGCTCGGCTTCCTACCGAGGCGGAGTGGGAGTGCGCGGCGCGGGGAGGTGCGGAAGGGATGCACTACCCGTGGGGCGACGAGCGGCCGTTGCAGGAGGATGCGAACGGTCCGCGGATCGTCGGCCGAGGGACGCCGAATGCGTATGGCCTCTACGACATCTGCGAAAACGTTCACGAGTGGTGCAGCGACTGGTATGCGCCGGAGTACTACGCCGATTCGCCCGAGAGGAATCCCCGAGGACCGGAGAGCGGATCACGGAAGGCATCGCGAGGCGGCTCCTGGCGCCATCAGGTCAAGTTCAGCCGCTGCGCTGCGCGTTCGAGCATCCCGCCGGAGTTTCGCTATGCGGACTATGGATTTCGGCTCGCCCGCGACGCCGCGACATGAGTATTCTGTTCGCTCATGACTGGTATCGCTGATTCATTCGCGCTCGTCCTGACCGGCGGAGGCGCGCGTGCGGCGTATCAGGTCGGTGTGTTGCGTTGCCTCGCGAAGCATCTTCCGAAGGACAGCTTCGACATCATCACCGGCGTTTCCGCGGGAGCGATCAACGCGGCCTTTCTCGCATCGCGCAACGCGCCGCTCCCCGACGCCATCGAAGAGTTGTGCGAGGTTTGGCGCACGCTGACGCTGAAGGATGTGATCCGCATCGACTCACGATCGCTGGCGCGGAATGTCTTCGGATGGGGCGGGAAGCTCATCTCCGGCGGCACGCGCGCAGCGCCGCGCGTCCAAGGGCTGGTCGATACGACGCCTCTTCGCGAACTTCTCCAACGTCTGTTTGCATCGAACGAGCGGGGGGAGATCGCCGGGATCGCCGAGAACGTCGCCCGCTGTCATCCGCGGGCGGTGTCGATGACGGCTCTCGACTACAACACCGGGCAGACCGTGACCTGGGTCGACGGTTGCGATATCGAGACGTGGAAGCGGCCATTACGGCGCGGCGTGCGCGAACCGCTCACGATCGATCACATCATGGCCTCGGCGTCGCTGCCGGTCGTTTTTCCGGCCGTTCGGATCGGAAAGCATTGGTTCGGCGACGGCGGCATCCGCCTCTCCGCGCCGCTTTCCCCAGCCCTGCACCTCGGCGCAACGCGCATGTTGGCGGTTTCGACGCACTATGCAAAGACGGTTTCCGAAGCGAACGAGCCGGAGACCGCGGGATACCCGCCGCCTGCCCAAATCCTCGGGCAGCTGATGGACGCGATCTTTCTCGACGTCATGGATGAGGACTCGCTGCGCCTGCAGCGCTCCAACGAGTTTCTGCTCGACCTGCCACCCGAGCTTCGCCGTGGCTATCGGCCGGTCGATTTCGCGGTCATTCGTCCGTCGCAGGACATCGGAAAGCTCGCCGCCGAATACGAGCCGCAGCTCCCGCGCCCATTCCGTTTCCTGACCCGAAGCCTCGGTACGCGCGAGACCTCGAACGCCGACTTCATGAGTCTCTTCATGTTCGTCCCCGAATACCTGCAGCGTCTCATCGAGATCGGCGAGTCCGACGCCGATGCGAGGATCGCCGACATCCTCCGCGTGGCGACACCGCCGGCGACCGCGGGTTAAACTCCCTCCGATGCTGACTTACGTCGTTCGCCGGCTGATGTATGGCGTCCTGACGTTCTTCGGAATCACGATTGCGATCTTCGTGCTCGTGCACAGCGTGCCGGGCGATCCGATCACGTTTTACGTCGGCAGCCACGGCGCGAGCTCGCTGTCGCGCGCGGTCCTCGACGAAATCCGCCACGCGCATCACCTCGACGAATCGATCGTTCGGCAGTACGGCTGGTGGCTGCGCGGCGTCGTCACCTTTGACTTCGGCAACTCGTTCATCGATCACCGTCCGGTGACGGAGCGAATCGCCGAACGGCTGCCGAATACGATCATCCTCAATGTCATCGCCTTCCTCGTCGCGGCCATCATCGGCGTGCCGATCGGACTCTGGAGCGCGGCGCGATCGGGGCGGCCGATCGAGCGCGCGTCGGCGGTCACGTTTTTTCTTCTGTACTCGCTGCCGAGCTTCTGGGTGGCGCTGCTGCTGATGCAACTCTTCGCCGTCCGCCTCAACATCCTCCCGCTCTTCGGCATGACCTCGGACGAGTACCTCGATCTCAACGGGATGATGAAGATGGCGGACCGCGCCAAACACCTCATCCTGCCGGTGATCACGCTTGCCTACGCGCAGCTCGCGCTGTTCGCGCGCTTCTCGAAATCGGCGCTGACCGAGGTCATTCGACAGGACTACATCACCACGGCGAGGGCGAAGGGGGCGACGAACAGCGCCGTCCTGTGGCACCACGGTTTCCGCAACGCGCTCATCCCGCTCATCACGCTCCTCGGCATCACGCTTCCGTATCTGATTTCGGGAAGCGTCATCACCGAACAGATTTTTCAGTGGGACGGCATCGGGCGGTTGTACTTCGAAGCCATCCTCCAGCGCGACTATCCGACGGTCCTCGGACTATCGGTAGCAACCGCCGTCGCCACGCTCGTGGCCAGTCTGCTCGCCGATCTCCTCTACGTCGCCGCCGATCCGCGAATCCGGCTGGAGGGGAAATGAGCGACGTCCGGCGCGGCATGTGGGCGCTGACGTGGCGCCGCTTCCGGCGCAGCAGGCTGGCCGTGATCGCGCTCATCTATGTCGGCTTCGTCGGGATTCTGGCGATCGCCGCACCGTTCATCGCCGGCTCGAAGTCGACTCCGATTCCGTTCGGACCAGACGACGTCGACGTCGCCAACCGCCTCCATCCGCCCGACGCGCAGCACCACTTCGGAACCGACGAGCTGGGACGCGATGTGCTCGCGCGCATGCTTCACGGCGCGCGAGTTTCGCTGACGGTCGGGTTGCTGGCGACGATGATGGCGCTCGTCGTCGGCTGCTTCTTCGGCGCGATCGCCGGCTACTACGGCGGCGTCGCGGACTGGCTGGTCTCGCGGCTGATCGAGGTCGTGCTCTGTTTCCCACTGCTGTTTCTGGCGCTGGCGATCGTGGCCTTCTTCGGCCCGTCGATCTGGACGATCATGATCGCCCTCGGACTGACGACATGGACGAGTGAGGCGCGCTACGTCCGCGGCGAGTTCCTGCGCATCCGCGAGATGGAGTTCGCGTACGCGGCGCGGGCAAGCGGCGCGCGCGATTCGCGGATCATCTTTCGCCACCTCCTGCCGAACGCGCTCGCTCCGGTGCTGGTGTCGGCCAGTTTCGGCGTCGCCTACGCCATCCTCACCGAGTCCGCCCTCTCCTTCCTCGGCCTCGGCGTCCCGCTTCCGACCGCGACCTGGGGCAGCATCCTAGCCTCGGCCAAGCAGTTCATCGAGTACGCCTGGTGGCTGGTCGTCTTTCCCGGCGTGGCGATTTTCCTGACGGTGGCCGCCTTCAACATCATCGGCGACCGATTTCGCGACGCGCTGGATCCGCGTTCGGAGTAACTGATCGATTGACCGGTCCACTACGCCCGCTGACGTCCGCGAAGCGGGCGTCAGAACCGTAGCCCCCACGTTCACGTGGGGGAATTTCGATCCCGCAAAATCGTGAGCCCGTTTTAACGGGCGAAAGAAAGCTTTCTCTCGCCCGCCAAGGCGGGCTCACAAGATCTAACGAATCGCTGACCCCCACGTGAACGTGGGGGCTACGGTTCTTAAGCCGGCTACGCCGACGATCGTTACGTAGGATTTTTGCGAGTCCCTTAGCCCACCGTTACCGGCAGACGCGCCTTCAACGACTCGAGCACGGTCGGCGGAACGAGGCGGGCGACGTCGCCGCCGAGGCGGAAGACTTCTTTGACGAGGCGCGAGGAGACGTATGTGTACTCGACGGCGGGCAGCATGAAGATCGTCTCGATCTGGGGATGCAGTTCGCGGTTCATCAGCGCCATCTGCAACTCGTATTCGTAATCGGAAACGGCGCGGATTCCGCGCACGACCACATTCGCATCGACGCGGCGCATGAAGTCGACGAGCAGGCCGGAGAACGAGTGCACTTCGACGTTCGGCATGTCCGAGGTGCAGCGCGCGATCAGCTCCTTACGCTCGCCGACGGTGAAGAGGGGAGCCTTCCCTTCGTTCTCCAGCACGGCCACGAGGAAGCGGTCGAAGAGCCGCGTGCCGCGACGGATGATGTCGAGATGACCGTTCGTCAGCGGATCGAAGGAGCCGGGGTAAATCGCGGTTCGCATCGCGCGAGATGGTAGCAGGATGCGCGTTTCGACATGCATATCGAATGGTCAATGTCTTGACGATCGCCCTCATCGAACCTAATATGAATCGATATTCGAGTGACAACCGTATCGGGAGGGTGTGAGTGATGCGACAACGGCTGGAGATTAAACGCTCGGATGCCCACAGCAACAACCGGCTCCTCTCCACGATCCGCAACTACCTGCCCGGAGCCTGGATCGCACCGAAAAACAACGAGTTGATTACGTTGTACCGGCTGCGGTATCGCATGGCGCTGGAAGAGCAGAAGTACGACGCCGCGCTGATCTTCCTCAACAAAATCCTGGAGCTCGATCCGCTCAACGCCGAGGCCAAGCTTTGCAAGGGGGAGATCTACCACCGCTGCCTGCAGGACTACGCGCGCGCCGTCGAGCAGTACAACAAGGTGCTGCGCATCACCGCCGACAAAGGCAGCGAAGCGATCCACCTGCGCGCCCGGGCGGCCATGGCGGAGATCATGGAGCTGTTGTCGTAAGTACTTTGCATTGCAAAGTCACCAGCCAGGCGAGCGGCGGCGCCGTCACGCGGCACCTGGCAATCCAGTCAGCGGTCTCGTTCTAAGACGAAGTCGAGCGCCAGCTCCAGAGCCTCTTTCGCCGGCGAATCGGCGAACGGCTCGAGTGCGGCGCGGGCGCGGTTGGCGTAGTCGCGGGCGATGGCGCGCGTCTCGTCGAGCGTTTCGTACTTGCGCACCAGCTCCAGCATCTCGGCAGGATCAATCCCGTCGAACGACTTCCCGCCGGCGATGAGCGCGATCTTCTCGCGCTCGGCGGGCGTGGCGCGCGGCATCGCCAGAATGAGCGGCAGCGTCAGCTTCCCTTCCTTGAGATCGGAGAGCGCCGGCTTGCCGAGGACTTCCGTGCTCGAGGTGAAGTCGAGGATGTCGTCGATGAGCTGGAAGCAGATGCCGAGGTTGACGCCGTAGTCGAAGAGCGACTGGCCGATTGCGGCCGGCTGGTCGACCAGGTACGCCGGAATCCGGCAGCAGGCGCCGAACAGCAGCGCCGTCTTGCGCTCGACGATGTTGAAATAGTCATCGACGGAGAGATCGGCGCGTCCGTTCTGCTCCAGCGCCAGGATCTCACCCTCGATCATCTTGATGGTCGTGGTCGACAACAGCCGCAAGACGTCGAGATTGGCCTCGGCCAGCGCCATCGACATCGAATGCATGAAGATGTAGTCGCCGACCAGGACGGTGAGGTTGTTGCCCCAGCGATAGTTGATCGACGTCCGGCCGCGCCGCACCTCGGCCTCGTCGATGATGTCGTCGTGGACGAGCGTGGCGTTGTGGATGAACTCGACCACCGCGCCATACGTGACGTCGCGATGCCCTTCGTAGCGGAGCATTTTCGACACGAGCAGGAGCAGGGCAGGGCGGAGGCGCTTCCCGCCGCCGGCCAGGATGTGGTCGCCGACGTCCTTGATGGTCTTGATGTTCGACTCGAAATTGCGGGCCAGCTCCTTTTCCACGAGCTGCAGCTTGGGCGCCACGAGATCGAGGAGGCGCTCGGCGCGCGAGAGCTGTTCGATGGGCGCGCTGCTGGGAGAGGTCGACGTCACGGCGCACAGAATAATCGAATGATGGGGAAAGCCTCAACCGCGGTAGTTCGTGAACTGCAGCGGGATTCCGTAGTCGTGTCCCTTCACGACGGCCATCGCTTTCTGGAGATCGTCCTTGGCGCGGCCGGTGACGCGGACCTGATCGCTCTGAATCGACGCCTGCACCTTCAGTTTCGCCTCTTTGATGGCCTTGACGATCGCTTTCGCTTTCTCGATTTCGATGCCCTGAACGATCTTCGCTTTCTGCCGCACGGTGCCGCCTGCAGCCTGTTCGAGGGTGGCGTAGTCGACCGCCTTCAGTGACACGCCGCGCTTGACGAGCTTCGTCTCAAGGATGTCTTTGACGCTGCGCAGTTTGCCTTCATCGTCACTGACCAGCACGATCTCCTCGGCGGTCAGCTCGATGGAGCTCTTGCTCCCTTTGAAGTCGAAGCGCTGCGCCAGCTCTTTCTGCGCCTGCTGGACCGCGTTGGTGACTTCCTGCATCCCGGTCTTCGAGACGATGTCGAATGAGAAATCCTGAGCCATTGCTGCCTCCTACTGCTGAACGACTTCGACGCCGGCCGGCGGCGTGAAGCGGAAAAGATCGGGTGTTGCGGCGCGGCGCGTGAAGCCGGAAAAGTCGAAGGTGGTCTCGTTGCCGTCGCGGTCGGAGTAAGCGACGCGTTGAATGGTATGCGTGGCCGGCGAGATCGTGATCGTGACGTTGCGGATCATGGCCGACGCGGCGCGCGGCTGGAGCGTGGCGATGACGTTGCCGCCTTTCGTCGACTCGCGAACGACGAAGTTGCGGTCGCGCGCGGCCGGATCGCCGATGAGCAGAAACGGCAGCTCGCGGCGATGCGCCTCGTCGAGCGTCGTGACCGTGACCTGCTTTTCGCCCGGGAGATAGAACCACGACTTGTTGCCGTCGAAGACGAAGATCTTCTGCTCCGGCTTCGCGTAGGTCCAGCGCATCATCGGAAGTGTTCCGAAGACGACGCTGCCGCTGTCGATCTGACTGTTTTTGAATCCCTTCGGCGTGAAGCGCTGCGTGAACTGCGCCTCGGTTCCGGCGAGCGCCGCGGCGGCGCGATCGAGCTCGGCGGCGCCGGCGGCCGAGGCGACGAGGATGAGAGAGAGAACGAGTGATGTGACTTTCATGATGTGAGTGGGAGGCGAAGCGCGCGCCAACTAGAGCTTTTCGACTTCGATCGAAACGATCGCCGAGTTGACAACAAAGATGCGCTCGTTTTTGCTCCGGTCGCCCGGGAAAAGGAAAAAGCCGTTGCGCTCGGGGTTGTAGTGCGCCACGCCGCGGATGACCTCGCCATCCGCGAACTCCACGGCGATGGTGCTTCCCGCCGCCGGTTCCAGCGACTCCTCGGCCGCATTGCGCGGGAAAAAGAGCGCTTTCAGCGTGGAGAACGGGATCTCATCCTTCGCTCCGTCGTCGCGCGACACGCGCACGATCTGCCGGTCGACGTCCGTCTCGATGAGCGTTGCACGTTCGGTGCGGCCGTCGCGGTAGCGCAGCACCACTGTTGTCGTCGAGTCCATCAGAAGAGTTCCAGGCCCCAGAGATCGTGGAGGTGAATGATACCTTCGACGCGGCCGGACGCATCCGCGATGAAGATCGAGGTGATCTTGCGCTGTTCCATCCGCTCCAGCGCCGCCGAGGCGAGCTCGTTGCCGTCGATCGTGACGGGATTCGGCTTCATGCAATCGGCCGCGGTCTTCTGCAGAATTTCGGCGTCGGCCTGCAGCAGGCGACGCAGATCGCCGTCGGAAATCGCGCCGGCCAGAATGTTCTGATCGTCGACGACGGCCGTGATGCCGAAGCCTTTCGCGGACATTTCGTAGATGACGTCGTGCATCGGCGTCGCCAGCGGAACGAGCGGAATCTGCGCGCCGGCGTGCATGAGATCGCAGACGCGGAGGAAGCGCTTGCCGAGTTTTCCGCCAGGATGGAGGAATGCGAAGTCCTCCTCCTTGAATCCTTTGCGCATCAGCAGCGCCATTGCCAGCGCGTCGCCGAGGGCAAGCGTGGCGGTGGTGGACGCCGTCGGAGCGAGGCCGAGCGGACACGCTTCTTTGGAGATGGCGGCGGAGAGATGAAAGTCCGCGCCCTTGGCCAGCGACGAATTCGGGTTGCCGGTGATGGCCACGATCTCCGCACCGATCCGTTTGATGCTTGGCAGGAGCCGCAGCAACTCCTCGGTCTCGCCGGAGTTGGAGATGGCGAGGACGATGTCGCCGCGAACGATCATCCCGAGGTCGCCGTGAATTGCCTCGGCGGGATGCAGGAAAAACGACGGTGTGCCGGTCGACGCCAGCGTCGCGCTGACCTTCTTGCAGATGATGCCCGACTTGCCGAGGCCCATCGTGACGACGCGGCCGGCCGAGGAGTTGATCAGTTCGACGACGTCGACGAAGGTGTTGTCGAGATGATCGATGAGGCCGAGGATGGCCGCCGATTCCACCTCCAGCACGCGCCGCGCTTCGGCGATCGCGGGATGGATTTTTGCGTCACGGATCGCGGCGGACTTCCGCGGTTTCGGCATCGCGCGGCATGGTAGTACGACGCCGCCAGAACGTACAATGCGCGGCGATGAAGGCGTTCCTTCTCGCTCTCCTTCTGTCATTCCTCGCGATCGGCGCGCGGGCGATAAGTATCTGTACGACTCCCTCGCCCTTCAACACCTCCATCGACTATTTCGGCACGTCATCGCATTGCGCGAAGAACACGACGAATCCGTGTTTGACCAACGAGAGGATGCTCTTCTCCGCAGTCCCTTCCTTGGGATGTGAAGGGTACGCCTACATCTGGAACTTCGGAGATGGTTCCAGCGCAAGCGGGCCGGGTGCAATACATACATTTTCGAGTCCGGGCACATACAAGGTGGTGTTGACTGTGATCGGTGGGTCCTTCCCGATCGTGTTCGTGTTGGACGTCAACGTCAACGTCGTGGCCGCTCCAGCCACCAGCCCAACCACGCTGATGATTCTGGTGTTTGTGCTCGCCGCGATCGCGGTCGTGCGGCTGCGGACCTAGAGCAGACGTCCGCCTGCTCCCGACGGGCGTCCTCGCCGGCCCTTTGGTGTGCAGGATCTGTCACGGAAACCTCGTCGGGCGAGGACACCCGCCGGTTGCAGGCAGGGATGCCGGCTCTACATGCGTGCTTTCAACTCCTGCGGCAGAAGGATGCCGTAGAACATTTCGCACACGGGCGTAGGCACTCCGGTTGCGCGGCCGAGGCGGACGACGGCGCCGAGTTGTGCGTCGAGCTCGGAGGGCTTGCCGTCGATGATGTCGCGCTGGAGCGATGAGGTGGACTCGGGCGGCAGAGCGTCGAAGCGGGCGAGCGTCCGCTCGACTGCCGCATCGCCGCCGAGGTCGACGCCGCGGGCGCGGGCGACATCGACGATCTCGCGGATGGCACGCGTGGCAAGCTCGCGCGGCTCGGGCATCGAGCGCCAGACGCCGATCGGAACGCGCGTGGCTGCTCCGATGCCGCTCATCGGCGCGATGAAAACGAACTTCGACCAGAGCGCGTGATGAATGTCCGAGGGAATGTCGGCCTGCACACCGGCGCGAATGCATTCGTCGCGCAACGCTTCGACGCGAGGCGTGCGCCGGTTGTCGAGCTCACCGAACATGACGAACGGATCGGCGCCGATGTGGCGGATATGTCCAGGCGCGGCGATGAAGCTGACGATGCCGCACAAGCCGGCGAGGACGTGCTGCGATCCGAGAATTGCCGCGAGCTGGTCGGGCGCGTCGATCCCGTTTTCGAGCGGGATGACCATGGTGTCGTCGCCGAGCATCGGCTTGATCTGTTCCGCCGCGTCCGCGATCTGCCAGGTTTTGACGGCGAGGAAGACTGCGTCGACCTTTCCGACCGAGGTCGGATCGTCTGTGGCGTTCGGATGCTCGATGACGAAGTCGCCTTTGATGCTGTCGACGCGGAGTCCGTTCGTACGCATGGCCTCGAGCGTGGCGCCGCGGACGATGAAGACGACGTCGGCGCCGGCGCTGGCGAGCTTGCCGCCGAAGTAACCGCCAACTCCGCCAGCCCCAATAATCGCGATACGCATAAGCTAAATGAACCACAAAGACACAAAGGACACAAAGAGAGCCTCCTTTGTGTTCTTTGTGCCTTTGTGGTGCAAAGCCTTTTCAGACGATGCGGAAAATCTCGCGCCGTCCGCCTTCGACGAGATCCATGTACCCCGCCATCACTTCGCGGACGTCGTCGCGGCGCGCGTACTCGGCCATGTGATGCTCGAAGTCGGCCAGCGACTCAAACTCGCATTCGAGGACGACGGTCCAGTAGTTGGCGACGGCATCGACCATCACGCGGCAGTTGCGGAAGCTGTCCTCTTTCTCCATCGACGGAAAGGTCTTCTTGAACTTCGCGGCCAGCTCGCCAGCCTTGCCGGGTTTGCACTGAAAGATGTCGCGGACGAGATACATACGAACCTCCTGCTCAAGTCGGGCGCATTCTACGGCTTCGCGGAAAGTTCTTCCGCCAGCTTGCGATCGGCAGTTACCTCGGGGGACGGCGAGCGGCGCTCGGCATCGCGAAGCAGGGACACCGCGGCGCCGTAGTCGCGGCGTGCCAGCGCACCGATGCCGAGAACCCAGGAAGAGAATGGATCCGTGATGCCGCGCTTCCGGGCGGCGAGGGCGAGTTCCTGCTGGCGTTCGTCGCTGTTCAGCAGGATCAGCGGGTAGACGACGTAAGGCGTCTTTCGGAGAGCGTCGCCCGCTTCGGCAGGCATCGGTTTGTGCGGGTGAAGGAAAAACCAGCTGATCCCGGCCTCGAGCGGAAACGTGTGCAGCGTGCCCAGACGCAGCGAGTTGGGCCACACGCGTCTGGCCCACGCGCTGGCGGCAAAACGGCGCTGCGCGGCGACTCGGTCGAGCAACGGGTACAAATCGGGATCGACGACGTTCGAGAAACGGTAGGACAGACGCAGTGGAAAGTCGTCGATCAGCGGCGGCGTCGATCCGACATACCCCTTGAGCCAGGCGGCATCGCCAATGAACGTGGCTCCGAGCATCAGCGGCGATTCGACGCCGATCCGGGCCAGCTCACTTGCGGTCGTCGGGTCGCGCCACTGCTTTGATACGACGTCCGCACTCACCGGACGCATCGGACCTTTCGATCCCATCATGATCAGCTCCGCACCCGAACCTGCCCAGAGCGTGCAGTCGTCGAAGGTCGAACAAAACGCGCCCAACAGGCTCCGGGCCTCCTTTGCATCCATCTGATAGATGGGAAGCCAGTAGGTGACCAGTCCTCCCTCGTTGAGACGATCGCGGATCAGGCCGAAATACTCGCGCGAGTAGAGGTTCACGATGCCGGCATGCTTTGGCGGCGGCGGCTCCGCGGTGACGAGGTCGAATTTCTGCGCGGTGGTGAGCAGGAAGAAACGCCCGTCTTCGATGTGGACGTGCAGCCGCGGATCGTCGAGCGGATGGCGGCCTCCGAAGTCGCGCAACCGGCTCAATTCGACGTTGTCGCGGGAGATGTCGACCACGTCGATCGATTCGAGTGACGGGATCTCGGTCAACGATTGCGCGGTGGTTCCGACGCCGTAACTGATGAGGAGCGCGCGCTTCGGCGCAGGTTCGAACGCCACCGGCAAATGGACGAAGAGTCGCATGTATCGCTGGCTCGGCAGCATCGACGCCGACATGGAGTGGCCGTTGGTCATGAGGCGATACGCGTACGGCGCGCGCCAGAGATCGAGCCGCAGGTACGTCGCCGTCTCGGTCAGCCCTTCGCGCTGGGCGATGACGCGCGAGCCGTCCACCGTGAATCGTGCGATGACCGAGGGGAGGAAGTAGTTGCGAAGCAGCCCGAACGGAAAAAACGCGAGAGGAAGGAGGAAGAAGGCGCCCGCTCCACCGATGATCAGCTTCTCGCGAGACGTCCGGATCCGTTCGCGGTCGCCGGCCATCGCCAGCAACGCCACGAGGCCGTATGCCATGGCCAGCGTGAAGAAGGAGCGCTCCATCCCGAGGTGGGGCAGGAGGAGAAAGCCGCCGACGATGGCGCCCAGTGTCGCGCCGAGCGTGTTGGCCAGCGTGAGGCGCGACGTCGCGCGTGTTGCGTCGCCGAGCTTGCGCTCGACGGCTCGTCCCAGCAGGACGAATAGCACTCCGGACAGAATCGCCACCGGCAGCATCAGACGCAGCGAGAGACTGACGTTCCGCATCGCGATCGCCGCGGTTCCCCCGGAGGGCTGTCCCGGCGCAACAAAACTGCCGTAGCAGATCGTGACCGCGAATCCGCCCAGGAGCGCGATCGCCGACGTCCAACGTTCGGCGGCAGGATCGAGCCGGAAGAGCCATCCTCCAGCCAGTCCGCCGAGGGCGATGCCCAGCAGCACGGTCGCCAGCATCAAAGCGAAGGCCAGGCTCGTTCCGTCGTTGAACAGGAGGAGGAAGCGGAACCACACCACCTCGAGCGCCAGCACGATTGCGCCTGCGAGAAATGCGGCGGCAAGGAGAGGCGCGGTATGGCCCGCCGGAATGGTGCGATTTTCTTCGTTCGTAACGTCGGCAGGCTCCGTGCTCAGGCCGCGGGCCACGTATAGCGCGCCGCCGGCCGCGGCGAAGTTCAGCAGAGCGGCGATGGCGCCGGTGCCGCGAAGTCCGAAGCGCTCGATGAGCACGGCCTCGCCGAGGACGGCTCCGGCGAGGGCGCCGAGCGTGTTCCAGCCGTACAGGCGTCCGAGGAGCTGGCCGAAACCGTTCGAGTCGCGCGAAAGCGCCCGGACCAATACCGGTAGCGTCGCGCCCATCGCGATCGCAGGGACAACCATCAGCACGAACGCGATCCCGAGGCGCACGGCGTTCAGCGCGGCAGGCTGCGGCTGGAGCATCCGGAAGAGCGGCGCGAAGAGGCCGGTAAGCAGCGGAAACAGAAGGACGAGTGCCAGACCGCTGACGCCGATGGAGACTTCCAGCAGCGCATACAGCCGGGCCGGGCGCTCGCTTTTCGGCGCTCGCCTGCCGGCCAGCCAGTTGCCGAGCGCCAGTCCGGCCATGAAACTCGCCAGGACCGTGCTGCTGGCCCAGACGCTGTTCCCGAACGTCAGTCCGGCCAGGCGGAACCAGAGCGTCTCGAACAACAACGCGGACGCACCGGAGAGAAAGAAGACGAGATAGAGCAATTGCACGAACCCGAAGGATAGCGTCATCCAGCGATTCGAAACGGCGCGGAAATCGCAGCACAAGCGCATTTTGGCGGCGCAAACCTTCGTGTAGAATTGGCGCCCTTTTGCCGGGGGCGGATGGTACGAAACCACCGCCGCCGAAGTCAGCAGGCACACATCCGGGGTGGCGTTCGCAGTCCCCGAAAAAATCGAACCGAAAGAGAATCTGAGCCATGACTGAGACGATCGCAGAAACGAAGTCCCTTCCGGTCGATCCGAAATCGGTGATCTGGAACCCGAGCGCAGAACAGCTCCGCCGCTTCACCGAGGAGATGCCGAACTGCCGCCGGACGGAGTTCGGAAACGTGAACGTGGCTACGCGAGTGGTGTCGCGCTCGAAGGGGTCGACGTTCGTCGCCACCGACACGCCGGAAAATCATTCCGATCAGACCATCAGCCGCGCCGAGTTCGAGCGGATGGCCAAACTGCAGAACGATTACATCCGCACGCGCGACATGCTCGTGGTCGATGGCTTCATCGGCAACGATCCGCAGTTCCGCGTGGCGGCGCGCTTGATCATCGAGAAGGCGAACGCGAACATCGCCGGCATGCAGCAGCACCTCTACTATCCCGCCACGCCGGCGGAGCTGGAGAACTTCGAGCCGACGGTGACGGTCATCTACACGCCGAATCTAAAGGCAGAAGGGTATCCGGACGAGCGGCTGATCGCGGTCGATCTCGACAACTTCATCACGCGCGTCTTCAACTCCGACTACTTCGGCGAGTCGAAGAAGGGCGGGCTGCGGATGTGGAACAAGATCGTCTACGAGCGCGGCGGTCTGGCGCTCCACGCCGGCTGCAAGGTCATTCCGGTCGACGGCGAGAACAAGGTCGGCCTGATCGTCGGACTGTCAGGCACCGGCAAGACGACCACGACCTTTACGAAGCAGAACAACTCGCAGCCGGTGCAGGACGATTTCTGCGCGCTGATGCCGGGCGGCAAAGTCTACGCGACCGAGAACGGCTGCTTCGCCAAGACCTTCGGACTGAATCCGAAGGATGAGCCGACGATTTTCGACGCCTGCGCATCGCCGTACGCGTATCTCGAAAATGTCTCGCAGTCTGATGACGGCAAGATCGATTACTTCGACACGTCGTACACGCCCAACGGCCGCGCCGTCATCCGCATGGACGACGTCGCCGGCGCGTTCGATGCGCGCGAAGTCAACAACGTCGATTTTCTTCTCATCCTCAATCGCAACGAAAACATCATCCCGGCCGTGGCCAAGTTGGAAGGGCCGCTGGCTGCCGCCTACTTCATGCTCGGCGAAACGAAAGGCACGAGCGCGGGCGGCGCCGCCGAGGCGGGCAAGTCGCTGCGCGTGCCGGGGACGAATCCGTTCTTCCCGCTGCTGCACGCCTTCCAGGGCAATCGCATGCTGGAGCTGATGAAGCAGAGTCCGATGGACGTCTACCTGATGAACACGGGCCGCATCGGCGGCGACGACAAGGACGAGCGCTCGAAGAAGGTGAAGATCCAGCACTCATCGGCAGTCGTCAAATCGATCGCCGAGGGGACGATCAAGTGGGAGAAGGATCCCGACTTCGGCTACCTCGTGGCGACCGAAGTTCCGGGCATCAACGACGCTGATTACCTGCAGCCGAAGAAGATGTACGAACGGCAGGGGAGAGGCGAGGAGTACCAGCAGCTCGTCGAGAAATACAACACGGATCGACGGGCCTACCTCCGCAAGTGGAAGGGTTTGAGCGAGGAAATCGTCAACGCAATCTGAATTGAAAGAGTGAAGGGTGAAGAGTGAAAAAAGGCGAAGCGACGTCTTTCACTCTTCCCTCTTCACCCTTCACTCTTCTTCAGCCCGCTCGACAAAACCGGCTTGTAGCCTTACTCTATCCACTGTTTCGACACAGCGGAGGACAAGGGATGCGACTCCGGGGCCTCGTTCCGGCAATGATCCTGGTCAGTACCCTCGCGGCGCCCACCCGCGCCGATCGCTCCTCGGCTGTCCCCACGCCGACCCCAAATCCTTCCGTTACTGAGACCGAACATCGTCCACTTCTCGGCAAACTTCGCGTTCGCGCGCCGCGCGGACGCCGCACCGTTTCCGACTTCGACTCGCGCGTTCTGGCGTCGCTGCTGGCGATGGAAGCGCCGAGCGACTTCGACTTCGAAGTCCGCGCCGGCGACGTTACCTGCGACGGCCACACCTGCACTGTCGCGCTGGCGGTCAAGCTGCCTGAGTCGCTGCCGCCGATGCGCCTGGCCATCGCGGTCGCGAATTCGCGCGGCGAACTATCCGAAGTGAAGCACGCCGATTGCCTGGCCTCGACCTGCAACGTCTCCCTCGTCGTCGAACGCGGCCGCAACACGATCTCCGTCGGCGCCGCGGACGGCTTGCTGCAAACCTCGGCATTCGTGTTGACGAGCGTCGTCGCGACGCCGCACCTCGAGGCGAGCAACCGCGGGCGCAGCGAGTGGTTCTGAAGCAGTCGATTAGTAGATTAGTGATTAGTAGATCAGAGGGTTAGCAGGTTCAACGTCTTCCTGCCCTCTGACCTGATAACCCTCTGATCTACTAATCTACTAATCACTAATCCACTGCCTCTACGTTTCCACGTTCAAAAACAAATACACCGCCGCGATCGCGAACAGGATGTTCGCACTCCATGCCGACAGCACCGCCGGCAGGTTGCCGACTTCGCCGAATTTCGTAAAGACGGCGAAGATCATCCAGTAGAGGATGCCGAGGATCAGGCCGATGCCGACGCCGTAGAGGGCGCCGCGTTTGCCGATACGGAAGGCGAAGGGGAGCGCGATCAGCGCCATCACGGTGCTGATGAACGGCCACGACGTCTTCGTGTACAGCTTCACCGACAGCTCTTCGGCCGCGTAGCCCGACTTGCGGATGGCTTCGATGTACCGCCGCAACTGCGCAAACGTCATCTGATCCGGTGCCCGCGCCTCGGTGGCGAAATCCTCGGGCCGCTCGCTGTAGTAGAGTCGCAACGGGCGTGTGATCGGCGCAAACGTCGAGCTGCTGGCGTCGTCTCCGAAGGAACGCATCCAGCCGTTCGAGAAGACCCAGCCCACGCCGTCCCATCGCGCGCGCTCCGCGTAGACGCGCCGCGTCAGGCGGAACTTCGTCGGATGGAACTCGAACACCTGCACCTGCGACAGCTCCTTCTCGTCGCGGTCGTAGGCCAGGAAGTTGATGATGTAGCGGCCCTTGCCGAGGAACCACAGCTTCTGCTGATGCGGCGTCGGCGCGGTGCGGATCGCGTTCCGCTTCGCCTTGATGCGATTGCGCAGCTCTTCCACGCGCTGATTCGAATACGGCAGCACGTAGTCGAGCTGAAGGTAGGCGAGGAAGCTGATGGCCAGCGCGATGCCGACGATCGGAAGCGCCGCTCGGTAGAGCGACATGCCGCCCGACTTGAACGCGGTGACTTCGTTGTTCTTCGAGAAGATGCCGAAGGTCACGAGCGTCGAGACCAGTACCGAAATCGGCAGCGTGTAGTTGAGTATCTGGAAGATGAGGAAGCGGTAGTACGCGCCGACGATGTGCATCGGGATGTGGTTGGCGCGGATGTCGCCGCTGATGTCCGTGTAGTCGACGATGATGAAGAGCGCCGCCGTCGACACCAGCACCAGCGTCAGGATCTTCAGAAACTCGCGAATGATGTAGCGGTCGAGCGTATTCGGGAAGGTGATGTCGAAACGGCTGAGAAGTGACGAACCTTCCTCGGGACCAGCAGCCGCGCCGGCGCGCTTCCGCGCTTTGAACGCCTGCACGATGCGCCTGACGATGCCCCCCTCGGAGCGCTGCGCGCCGGTGTCGCGGTTGGCACGGATCAGCAGGTAGATCCCGAGCAGCAGCAGGACCACATTCGGCGTCCACATCGCCACGGCGGCCCCGATTTTCCCCGTGTCGGCGAGGTGCTCGCCGTTGTTGATCATCACGTAGTAGATGAGGATGATCGCGATACTTAAAGAGAAACCTGAGCTTTTGCCACCGCGGCGATTGGTGATCCCGAGCGGCAGCCCGAGGATGCCGAAGACGATGCACGCGAACGGGATCGCGAACATCTTGTTCATCTCGACCTTCGCCGCCCAGTACGTTTCGCGCGCGTCGAGGTCGTGCGAGTACTGCGACCAGCGGGCCTGTTCCATCAGCTCGCGGAAGCTCATCTCGCGCAGCGAACGCTGGTAGCCGCCGTTTGCGTCTCCGTACTTGTCCGGCAATCGCATTCGCTGCGCGGCGTTGCTGTTCAGGTCGTAGCGATCCGGTTTCTTCGGATCCCATAGATGTGTTTCGGCGTTCTTGAGATTCAGCCAGACCTGGTTGTGCGGTTTGATGATCGAGAGGTTGCCGCTTTCGGCGACGATGATCTTGTTGCTCGACCGCTGCGGCAGAATCGGCGGCGCCTGCGCCTCGGTCTTTGCGCCCTGGATCTGCTGAGCGATCGTGACCGGTCCGCTGCTCGTGCCGGTGCGCGTCTCGTCGGCGGTGCGGCTGTCGGCCACGAACACGCCTTTCCACTGCAGCGTCTTCGGATCGACGTCGTTCACGTAGATTGTGAGGTTTTCGTATTCATCGTAGAAAACGCGCGGCCGGAGCTCCTTTTCGATCTGCGACGTGAAAATCTCCGACCGCAGCGCCGCGAATTCGGCGTTGCCGCGCGGCAGGACGAAATTCATCAGGTAGAGGTTGATCAGGAACACCAGGAAGCTGAAGAGGAAGACCGGGCGGTAGATCGTGCGCGTAGAGATGCCGAGGGCGCGCATGGCGATGATCTCGGAGTCGGATGAGAGGCGGCCGATGGCGATCAGGATTCCGAACAGCAGCGACATCGGCACGGTCAGGACGACGATGTGCGGCAGCGAGAGGAAGAGCAGCCGGCCGACGGTCGCCGCCGGCAGCGAGCGCTTGATGATCATGCCGGCGAAGTCGAAGAGGTTCTTCATCAGGATGATGAAGGTGTAGAAGGCGAAGCCGAGGGCGGTAGGCCCGAGCATCTCCTTGAAGATGTAGCGAGTGAGGATCTTCATCGGCGTCGCGATTGTAACCGTCTGACTGAATAGGAGATTCGGCGGACCGGGAAAGGTTTCCACGGAGTCTGTTAACAAGTATTATGTTAAATCGCGTGCATGGTTCTGCAGACTGGCAATCTCGATCACGTCCGACAACACCGCCGCAGCCGTCGGCAGCGAACCAGCCCCTTTCCCTTGAAACATCAGCTCTCCCACGGCTCTACCGCGAATGACTACGGCGTTGTTCTCGTCCCGGATGGCTGCCAGTGGATGAAACTCCGAAAGCTCGCGCCGCTCGACGCGCATCTCCACGCCGCCGGCGACGCGCCGCGCCGTCGCCACGTGACGCACGACGCATCTCCTGGCTCGCGCCTGTTCGACTTCCGCGTGCGTGACGTCAGCGATTCCATGGACGCGCATGTTCACGTGGTGCGGACCGAAGGCCAGCTCGCCGAGAATTCGCAACTTCTGCGCGGCATCGTCGCCGCCGACGTCCAGCGCCGGATCAGCCTCGGCGAATCCGCGCTCCTGCGCCAGGCGCAGCGCGGCGCCGAATTCGAGATCGTCCTGTTCCATACGCGTCAGGATGTAGTTGCACGTTCCGTTCAGGATTCCGCTGATCGACTCGATGCGGTCGCCGGCCAGCCCGTGCCGCAGCGCGCGGACGATCGGAATCCCTCCGCAGACGCTGGCCTCGAATCCGATGCGAACGCGATTGCGTTCGGCGGCCGCGAACAATTCACGCCCTGAATCCGCCAGCAGCGCCTTGTTCGCGGTGACGACGTGTTTTCCGTTCGCCAAGGCTCTTCGAACAAATGCTCCGGCCGAGTGCACGCCGCCAACCAGCTCCACGATGATGTCGCAGCCGTCGTCGAGGATGTCAAGCGCCGAGGTGCTGAAAAGCGACGGGTTGATGCCGGGACGCGGTTTGTCCGCGTCCCGCACCAGAATGCGCCGCACGGCGATGTCGACGCCGTCACGCCCGCGGATCCGCTCCCGTTCGCGCGCCAGCAGATCGACGAAGCCGCGACCGACCGTGCCGCATCCGAGGAGTCCGATGTTTATCCTGCGCATGCGGCCCTCCTCGGCGCGATCGCTTCGAGCGCCTGATCGAGATCGTCGATGAGATCGCGAACGTCTTCGAGTCCCACCGAAAGCCGGATCAATCCGTCCGCGATCCCGACCTTCCGCCGGACCTCGGGCTCCACCGAGGCATGCGTCATCGTCGGCGGATGACAGAACAGGCTCTTCACGCCACCGAGGCTTTCGGCGAGCGTCCATAACCTCAAGCGTTTGGTGAAGTCGATCGTGTCGTCAACGGAGGCGTCGATCTCGAATGAAACGATTGCGCCGAAATCGGGATAGTGAACGCGCGCGATCTGTTCGTGGGATCGAAGATAGTCGACCACTCCCCTTGCGTTCTCGCAATGCCGCACCATCCGTAGCGGCAGCGTTTTAAGTCCGCGCAGGATGAGGAAGCAATCCTGCGGTCCCGGCACGGCGCCGATCGCGTTCTGGAAAAACTTCAACTCCGCGAAGAGCGATTCATCGTCGGTGATTACCGCACCGCCAAGCGCGTCGCAGTGTCCGTTGATGTACTTCGTGGTCGAGTGCACCACGATGTCCGCGCCGAGGGCGATCGGCTGCTGCAGAACCGGCGTAGCGAAGGTGTTGTCGACGACGGTGCGGATTCCCGCCCGCCGCGCGATCGCGCTGCATGCGGCGATGTCGGTGACCTTCAGCAGCGGATTCGACGGCGTCTCCAGCCAGAGCAGCTTCGTCTCGGGACGAATGGCTCGCTCGACTGCGGCTGGGTCGCTGCTGTCGATAAAGGTGAAGTCGACGCCGAACTTCGCGAAGTACTTCGTGAAAATGCGCCACGCGCCGCCGTAGAGATCCTGCGTGGAGACGACGTGGTCGCCGTGACGCAGCAGCGACAGCACGTTGTGAATCGCGGCCATGCCGCTGGCAAACGCGAGCCCGTATCGCGCGCCCTCGAGCGAGGCCAGGCACTCTTCGAGCGCGCGCCGCGTCGGATGCTCGGTACGCGCGTAGCCGAAGCCGCGATGCACACCCGGCTCGACCTGTTCGAAAGTGGACGTCTGATAGATCGGAATGGTGACTGCGCCGGTGACGGCATCGTTCGGCTGCCCGGCGTGAATGGCCAGAGTATCGAAGCGGTACATGTTTCCCCTCCTGCCGCACGAATGCGGCGGACCTCACGCTGCTGACATGTCGGGGAGAAAAGCTTAAGGAGGGACCCGGGTCGAGGAGGCAGTCAGTCTACGCGTCCGCGCCCGGGCGGGGCATCAACATTCGGCGCGTAGTGTGGCGTGACATGCGAGCGGGAGGATAGAGAGACTTGATCGCGATGTCAATCGCCTGTCATCCTGAGCCGCCGAAGGCACGTAGCCGAAGGCGGAGATGCCGAAGGACGGCGAAGGATCTCAAGCTTCCCAAGCTGTGTTGAATCCCAGTGGGTTTCAGCGCAGATTGCGCATCTTGAGATCCTTCGGCGTCCTCCGGCGTCATCGCCTTCGGCTCTGCGCCTCCGGCAGCCTCAGGATGACAGGATCAATCGTTCTCGACGCGCCGCAGCAACTCGCGCAGAGCCTCAGCAATCTCGCTCTTATCCACATTCGCTTTGCGGAAGCTGAGGTTCACCGTGAACGGCAGCGCCTTGTCCTTCACCTGCCAGGTGAAGTTCTTCGGACGTCCGGCTTTCTTCGGCTCCGGCTTCGCGGTCTGCTTGCGCACTTCGTCGCGTGTCAGTTCGCCGGCGGCGTAGCGTCGGACGACGTCCTCCATCGCTTTTTCGTCGCCGGCGCGCGCGATCTGGACGAGGATCGATTTGTTCGCGATGCCGGCTTCGCGGCACATCGCGCGGATGCGGTCCGGGATGTCGTTGATCGACAGCGTCTCCGTGATCGTCGTGCGCGATTTGCCGATGACGTGCGAAATCTTCTCGTGCGTGTAGCCGAATTTCTGCTGCAGCACGTAGAAGCCTTCCGCCTCTTCGAACGGCGTCAGGTCCTTGCGCTGGATGTTTTCGATGAGCGCGATTTCGAGTTGTTCCTTGTCGTCGACATCCAGCTCGATCGCCGGAATCTCGTCCAGTCCGGCCAGCGACGCGGCGCGGAAGCGGCGTTCGCCGGAGATGATCTGGTAGCGATTCGGACCGATGGCGCGGACGAGGATCGGTTCGAGCACGCCCTTCTCGCGGATCGACGCGGCCAGTTCCTCGATGTTGCCGAGGTTCGTGCGGGGCTGCTCGGAGTTCGGTTCCACGAATTCGAGTGGGATCATCGACCCGATATGCCGTCCGGAACGGCGCGTCAGCTCCTCCACGAAATGCGCGTCGTGGCGCATCGTCGCTCGCTCGGGTAATCCTCGTTTCAGGCTCATCGGTTCCTCAGACTCGGGACAGGATTTCCTCGCTCAGCGAGTAGTACTCCATCGCGCCGCTCGATTTCGGCGCGAAGGTGAAGATCGATTCCTTGTACGCCGGACTCTCTTCCAGCCGGATCGACTTCGTGATCACAGTGTTGAACAGCCGCTCGCCGAAGACCTGGCCAATCTGCGCGTGGATGTCGCGCGCCAGCGTAGTGCGCTTGTCGTGCATGGTGATGACCACGCCGAGGAGCTGCAGGTTCGGGTTCGGACGGGCCTTAATCTTCTCGATCGTTTCGAGCAGATCGTCCGTTCCTTCCAGCGCGAAGTACGACGACTGAATCGGGACGAGCACGTGCGTCGACGCCACCATTGCGTTGACCGTGATCATGCCGAGCGTCGGCGGGGTATCGATGAAAATGTAGTCGTACTCGGTGGCAGCATCCTTCATCTTGTCTTTGAGGCGGAACGGACCGTCCATCTCGCCGATCAGTTTCGATTCCAGCTTGGCCAGAGCGATCTTCGACGGTGCGAGGAAAAGATTCGGCAGCGGCGTCGGGACGATGACGTCGTTGAATCCGAGCTCCTCGCTCACCAGCACGTCGAACATCGACCGCGAAATGCTCCGCGGGTCGACGTAACTCATCGTCGAATTCGCCTGCGGATCGAGGTCGATCAGCAGCGTCTTGTTGCCTTTGTTGGCGACGGCGGCGGAGAGATTGATGGCGGTGGTGGTCTTGCCGACCCCGCCTTTTTGATTGGCGACGGTGATGATCATCTGGACAGAGGCGGATTGTAGATGACAAGTGGGTGAGCCTGTCATCCTGAGTCGCCGGAGGCGCGTAGCCGAAGGCGGAGCGCCGCAGGACGACGAAGGATCTCAAGATGCGCGACCTTCGATGAAACCCGCTGGGATTCAACGCAGCCAGGGAAGCTTGAGATCCTTCGGCGTCCTCCGCCGTTCCGCTGCTTCGCAGCTCCCGGCTCCGGCAGCCTCAGGATGACAAGCTACATCTTGTACTTGCCCAGATCCTCGGTATCGAGATTCTCGAACCACTTCTTCGTCTTCTCTTCCTGATCCTCGGCGTCGGGCGTGATGGTCTGGGCCTGATCGAGAACCGACTGCGCCACGTAGATCGGCGCCTCGGTGCGCAGAGCCAGAGCGATCGCATCGCTGGGGCGTGCGTCCAGTTCGAGCATCGTGTCGGAGCCGGCGCGGTTCACCATCATCCGGATCTGGGCGAAGAACGTTGAGTCGCGAAGATCGTGGATGACGATGCGCGTCACGCGGCCGTCGAGCTGGGAGATCGCGCTCTTGAGCAGGTCGTGCGTCATCGGCCGCGGGGTCTCCACGTTTTCGAGCTGCAGCGCGATGGCGTTGGCCTCGAAGATGCCCACCCAGATCGGGAGGAAAAACTTCTCCTCCTCGTCCTTCAGCACGACGATGGGCGAATTGGAAACGGGGTCGAGCATCAACCCTTTGATCGACATCGGTACGAGCTCACTCATGCGACAGCCTCCCCGCGCAGCGTGTGATGCTGCGCCTGATCGATGCGGACGCCCAGCATACTCCCGGGCGGTGTCGATGAGGTGGCGCTGAAATTGACGACGATGTTGTAGTCGGTCCGGCCGGTCAGCATCGAGGCGTCGTGCTTGCTCGGACCTTCGACGAGAACCGGCAGGACGCGCCCGCGATACGACTCGAGATGCTCGCGTTTGATCCGCTCATGCAGGTCGAAAACGCGCGTGAGGCGTTGGGATGCGATGGCGTCGTCGACCGGCGCGCCGATCTTCAACGCCGGCGTTCCCGGCCGCGGCGAGTACTTGAACGCGAACATCGATCCGTAGCGGACTTCTTCGATCAGCGACAGCGTCTGGTCGAAGTCTTCGTCCGTCTCGCCGGGGAAGCCGACGATGACGTCGGTGGAGAAGTGGATCTCCGGCACCGCTTCGCGGATGCGCGCGATCGTTTCGAGGTAGTGCTCGCGCGTGTAGAGCCGCTTCATGCGACGCAGGATCTTCGACGACCCCGACTGCACCGGCAGGTGGAGATAGCGCGAGATGTTTTCGTGATCGCGCATCGCCGCGATCATCGAGTCATTCACCTCGGCGGGATGCGACGTCATAAATCGCAGCCGCGCGACGTGCTCGATCTCCGCGACAGCCGATAACAACGCTCCGAAATCACGGCCGGTGATTGGACAGCGATACGCATTCACCGTCTGTCCGAGCAGTTCGATCTCGACGCGTCCCGACTCAACCGCAGCGTGCACTTCGCGCAGTACGTCGTCGAACGGGCGCGATACCTCGCGTCCGCGCGTGGTCGGCACGATACAGAACGTGCAGTTCTTGTTGCAGCCTTCGATGATCGTCACCTGGGCTTTGGTGGCCGAGGGGCGGTCGACGGCGAGGTAGTCATAGTTGCGGTCGTCGGGAAAATCGATGGCCACGCGCCGATCGCCGGAGAGAATCTGATCGAGATGGCCGACGTTGCCCGGCCCCATCACGAAATCGACCCACGGCGCGCGGTGGAGGATGGCCTCCCCTTCCTGCTGCGCGACGCAACCGCAGACGCCGATCTGCAACTCGCGTTCGCTCTTCATCTCGCGGAGCCGCCCGAGGTGCGAAAAGACCTTCTGCTCCGACTTGTCGCGGATCGAGCAGGTATTGAGAAGGATGAGGTCCGCCTCCCCTTCCGTCTCCACGCGCCGATAGCCGCGCAGCTTCAGGCTGCCGGACAGCCGCTGGCTGTCCAGATCGTTCATCTGACAGCCCCAGGTTTCGATGAAGAAGGTTTTGGTCATGGATGTAAAACCGTTGAAACCACAGAGGCACAGAGAGCACAGAGAGATTCCTTTGTGTCCTCTGTGTCTCTGTGGTTCAACGCTTTTCGCCTTTCAATTTCTCCAAAGCGTCTCTCGCTTCAGCGAGCTCCTTCCTTGCCGATTCGAGTTGCTTCTTGGTCTGTTCGAACCGTTCCGCGATCGTTTTGTCGCGATAGTTCGGATCGTTTTCCGCGTAATAGGCCTGCTCCAGCCGATCGAGCTCTTTGTCGAGATCGTTCACTTTCGCCTGCGCCGCGTCGGTGCGCTTCTGCGCGGCAGCGCGATCGTGAAGCAGCTTGTCCTGATCGGCGATGGTCATTGGCGCCGGAGTCGCGGGTGCCGTCGAAGTCGTCGCGATGGGCGTCGTCGACACCTTGCCGGTCGACTTTTTCACATCCTCATTCGTGATGATCTTCGTCTTAGACTTCTTCGGACCGCCGTTCGCTTTCGCCGCCTTCACCAGCGGCGAATCCTCCGCGAAGCTGGCGGTGGCGATCAGAAAAATGGCGATGGCGAATTTCATGGCGCGTTCGTTCCGGTGCGTCCGTATCGATCGTCGAGTCTGACGACGTCATCGAGCTCCGGCGTGGAGACCTCGGCGACGTCCGTATCTTCGATTGCTTCCATCCGATGAATCATCCGCGGCGCGATGTGAAAGGCCTCGCCGGCGCGCAGCGGCAACTCGCGGCGATCGCCGTCGACTTCGATCGTCAGCCTCAACTCCCCGGCCACAACAAACAGCGTCTCTTCTTTGATTTCGTGGTACTGCAGGCTCAGGCTCTCGCCGCGATCGATGTGCAGAATCTTGCCCACGTATCGCGCCGTCTTCGCAAAAATCAGCTCGTAGCCCCACGGCTTCGCAACGCGTTTGATGGGCAGATTCGCAAACGGATCGGCGGTCATAGCGTTTTGTTGACGAGCCCCTCGGGGAAGCGCATGGCCACGCTCTCGATGATGAACTCCTCGATCTCCTGTGCCGTCTTTTTCGTCAGCGCGACCTCGGCGATGCGCCGGCAGTCTTTGTAGCGCACGGAGCGGACGATGTTCTTGATGACCGGGATCGACGATGGATTCATCGAGAAAACTTCCAGGCCGAGGCCGAGGAGGACGACCGCGAAGAGCGGATCGGCGCCCATCTCGCCGCACAACGACACCGGGATTTTCGCCTTGTGTCCCGCGTCGATGACCATCTTCAGCAATCGCAACAGCGCCGGATGCAGCGGCTCGTACAGATAGCTGACGTTTTCGTTCGAGCGGTCGATGGCCAGTGAGTATTGAATGAGGTCGTTCGTCCCGATGGCGAAGAAGTCGGCCTCGGTGGCCAGGATGTCCGCGATGATTGCCGCGGACGGCACCTCGATCATGATGCCGATCGGAACGTCCGGATTGTTCGCGATTCCCTCGGAATCCAGCTCCGCGCGCAGCTCGCGCACGAGCGTCTTCACCTGCCGCAGCTCCTGCACGCTGGTGACGACCGGGAACATGATCTTGATCTTGCCGAACGCCGAGGCGCGAAGGAGCGCGCGCAACTGCGTGCGGAACATGTCGCGGTGTTTCATGCACAGCCGCAGTCCGCGCAGGCCCAGGACCGGGTTGTTTTCCTTGCTGCCGATGACTTCCTTGGCCAGCTTGCGCCCGCCCAAGTCAAACGTACGGATCACGCACCATTGCGGCGCGGTGGCCTCGGCCAGCGCTTTGTAGAGCTGGAAGTGCTCTTCCTCATTCGGCAGCAGCGGACTTTTGGAGATGTAGAGAAACTCGGAGCGATAGAGCCCGATACCCTCGGCGCCGAAACGGATGGCGTCCTTCAATTCTTCGACGAGCTCGATGTTCGCCTGCAGCGTGATGCGGCGCTCGTCTTTTGTTACCGCTACGAGGTCGCGATTTTCGAGCAGCCGACGCTCGGCCTCCTCGTGACGGATGACGCGCGTCTGGTACTCGGCGATCATCGCCTGCGTCGGATTGACGAGCACCGTCCCTTCGTAGCCGTCGAGGATCACCATCTCGTCGTTGTCGACGACTTTGGTGAGGCGCGGAACTCCGATGACAGCCGGCATGAAGAGCGACTTGGCGATGATCGACGTGTGCGACGTTCTTCCGCCCGCCTCGGTCGCGAATCCGACGATCGGCCGGCGATTGAAGTGGATCGTGTCGGACGGCGTCAGATCATCGGCCAGGATGATCACGTCGTGTGTGATCTCCGAAACGTCGTGATGTGCGATGCCCTGCAGGTTCTTGAGCACGCGGTCGGCGACGTCTTTCACATCCGCGACGCGCTCGCGCAGATAGACGTCGTCGAAACTCAGAAACCGCGCCTGCAGTTCTTCCTGCACCTCGGACATGGCCCACTCGGCGTTGACCTGCTCGGCCTCGATCTTCTGGATCACTTTGTCCGAAAACGACGGATCGCTGACCATCATCGCGTGCGCCTCGAAGATCTGCGCGTATTCGTCGCCCATCGAACGCTTGACGCGCTGTTTCAGATCCTGAAGCTGCGTCTGCGTCTTCTCGACCGCTTCGAGAAATCGATTGACCTCGGACGGCACCTCGTCATCGCGAATGGGAACGCGATAAATGGCCGCCTCGCGACGCTCGATGATGACCGCGCGCCCAATGGCAATGCCCGGCGAAACGCCGATCCCTTTGTACGTGCGGATGGCGCTGCGGGAGGCGGTAGCGAGTCTGGTTGCGGGTTCTGTCAACATAGCTCTTAGCTGTTAGCTCTTAGCTCTTAGGGCCGGACGACGTGGACGCTGCCGAAGTCCGAAGCCCCTAAGAGCCAACAGCTAAGAGCTAAGAGCTTCGTGTCATTCTACTTCATCGAATTTCGCATCGATGAGCGCCTCGATCGCCTTCACCGCCTCGGCTTCGTCCTCGCCATTCGCTTTGATGGTGATCATCGTGCCTCGGCCGGCGGCGAGAAGAAGGATGCCGAGGATCGACTTGCCGTCGACCTCTTCGTCGCCTTTGCGGATCTTGATGTCGGAGCGGAATCGCGCGGCGGTGTGGACGAGCTTCGCGGCGGCGCGGGCGTGCAGGCCGAGCTTGTTCTTGATCTCGATCTCGTGCTCGATCACGAGGCAGCCCGCCGTTCCGCCGTCAGCAGTTCCGAGGCCACGCGAATCGCTTTCGAGCCCTTCTCGCTGATCGTGTGCGCGACCGCGGTCAGATCCTTGCCATCCTGCTGCAGCGTGGCGAACTTCACCACCATCGGCAGGTTGACGCCGGTGATGATCTCGACGCGGTCCTTCTCCAGAAACGAGAGGCTGATGTTGCTCGGCGTGCCGCCGAACATGTCGGTGAAGATGATGACGCCGCCGTCGGTGCCGACGCGGTCGAGCGCCACGCGGATTTTCTCGCGCGCCTCGTCAACGCTGTCGGTCCACTCCAGCGGAACGGCCTCGATGACCACATCCGTCGATTCAATCTTCCGGGCGGCGCTGAGCAACTCATTCGCCAGATTCCCGTGCGTCACGATCAAGGCACCAATCAATCAACTCTCCTCTTGCAGCGGGCGAATGATAGGTGGGGAGAGGGTTGTGAGCAAACCAACCACCGCGGATCGAGACGCGGCGACCATCGGCGGCGTAGCTGTCGTAAGAACCGTAGCCCACGGTTTCAACCGTGGGAAATCGGTGCGCGCGGATTTGTGAGCCCGTTTTAACGGGTGAAAGAAAGCTTTCTCTCGCCCGGTAAACCGGGCTCACGAGATCGCGCCGCGTCGGAAAACCCCCAGCTCAAAGCTGGGGGGCTACGGTTCTTACGACGGCTACGCCGCCGGTTTCCGATGCGCTAACGCTTGCAGTCGCGGTGAACGATCTCGATCGCGTAGCCGCGCTCAGCGAGATCCTCGGCCAGGCGTTGTCCGATGGCCACGGAGCGGTGTTTGCCGCCGGTGCAGCCGATGCCGATCGTGAGGTAGCTCTTCATCTCCTTCTGGTACTCAGGCAGCAGGTAGGTCACGAAGTCGAGCAGCTTGCCGTAAAAGATGTCGTATCCCGGCTGCGCTTTCAGATACGCGACGACCTCGGGATCCAGCCCCGTTTTCGGCCGCAGCGACTCGACGAAGTGCGGATTGGGCAGGAACCGGACGTCGAAGAGCAGGTCTACGTTGTACGGCATCGCGTACTTGAAGCCGAAGGTGACGATCGTGACGAGCATCGTCACCTTTTCGTCCTTCAGTTCGAACCGCCGCATGACCTCGGCCTTGAGCTCGTGAACCGAGAACTGCGAGGTGTCGAGGACCATATTCGCCAGCGATTTGACCTCGGTCAGCGCAGCCCGCTCCGCGGCGATCGCTTCGATCAGCGGCTGATCCTTGGCCAGCGGATGCGGACGCCGCGTCTCCGAGTAACGCCGCGCCAGAACCTCGTCGCTCGCTTCGAGAAAGATCAGGACGACATGCGGCACGAGTTTCTGAATCCGCTCGCGATAGAAGGTCGGGAAGATGTTCGCGAAGTCATGCGTGCGCACATCGACGACGACGGCGACGCGCTCGGCATTCTCGTGCGCCCCGACCTCCTCCAGGAACGGCTCGATCAATCCGATCGGCAGGTTGTCCGAGCAATAGAACCCGACGTCTTCCAGCGTCGACTGCACGTAGCTCTTCCCCGAACCGGAAAGGCCGGTGATGATGACGAGGTATTCGGGGCGCGGCATGGTTTCGAAGTTTATCCTGCCGTTTGTCATCCTGAGCCGCCGGAGCCACGAAGCCGCATAGCGGCGAGTTGGCGTAGGACGGCGAAGGATCTCAAGATGCACAACTCCCGGCTGAACCCACTGGGATTCGACGCAGCTTGGGAAACTTGAGGTCCTCCGGCGTCTCCGCCTGCGGCTACGCGCCTCCGGCAGCCTCAGGATGACAACCCGGTGGTGCAAAAGATGCGGTGCGTAGTTTCCTTCATCCAAGCCTCGCAGGCACAGACAAGAGTGTCTGTGCCACACCGGCGCCGCCGGTAAGGGTTGTAAATCGATGGCGAAGCCATGTGGCACAGACACTCTTGTCTGTGCTGGTGAGGCTCGGGACGGCTGGGAAGATTAACGCTGCCGCCGCGTCCGATCCAAAACATCCGGCTGAAACCGGATCTTCGTGTTCATGCTGCGCAGCTCGGAGCTGGCCATTTCGTTCGGATTCGAGTGCGGCAATGAATCGCCGACGCTCCCCTGCTTGGCGATTTGGGCGTCGATGCGCTGCAGGAAAGCGCGGGCGGAGTCATAGCCCTGCAGTTTCATCAGGTGATTGCGGGCGGCGATCTCGACGAGGAGCGCGAGGTTGCGTCCCGAGGCGACGGGGAGGCGGACGTACGGTTTGGAAACGCCGAGGAGCTCAAAGGTCTCGCCGGTGATGCCGAGGCGGTCGTATTCGGTGCCTTCGACCCATTTTTCGAGGCGCACGACGAGATCGATCGGCTTCACGTCGCGCGTGGAAGCCACGCCGAAGAGATCCTTGATGTCGATGATGCCGATGCCGCGCAGCTCCATGTGGTGGCGGAGCAGATCGTTCGAATAGCCGAGGAGGACATCGTTCGGATGGCGCTTGATGATCACCATGTCGTCGGCGATCAGGCGGTGGCCGCGGTAGATGAGATCGAGCGCGCACTCGCTCTTGCCGATGCCGCTGTCGCCGAGGAGAAGGACGCCGATGCCGTAGACGTCGAGGAGGCCGGAGTGCATCGTCACCTTCGGCGCCATCGTCTCTTCGAGAAAGTACGTCGTGCGCGTGATCGAGGTCGACGACATGGCCGGCGTCGAGAAGAGCGGCACCGAGCGTTTCTCGCACTCGTGCTTGAACTCTTCGAGCGGCGTGATGCCCTTGGTCACGATGAAGCAGGAGACGTCGAGCGCGGCCACGTCGCGCACGCGTTTCTCGCGCAGGCGCGCGGGAAGGCTTTGCAGATACTTCGTTTCGGACTCGCCGATGATCTGCACGCGCCACGGCTTGATGTATTCGTAGTAGCCGGCGAAGGCCAGGCCGGGCTTCTGCACCCGCGGACGGAGAATGGTGCGATCGAGGCCGTCGTCGCCGGTGACGATTTTCAAAGCCAGCTCATCGAGCTCGCCGCTGAGGAGCGAACGGACGGTGGTCTCGATGAAATCGTTCTGATCATTTGTCACGGCGCACGTATGGTATCGCGTCGCCTTGAAACGATTTCAGCACTTCCGTCACTAACAATGTACGGGAGGATTTCATGCGACATCTGAAGGCGTTGTTCCTTGTATTGATCGCCACGGCGCTGCCGGCGGCGGGGCAGCTCTATCAACTGCACGACAGCGGCGCGATCTGGCGCTTCACCGGAGCGGCGTGCAGCGGCGGATCGTGTCCGGGATGGCAACTCCTCGACAACAACCCGAACACCCGGGAAATCGTGGCAGCCGGAGGGCAGCTTTACCAGCGCCACGCCAACGGGATGATTTGGCGTTATACCGGAACGCCGTGCAGCGGGGCGTCGTGTCCCGGCTGGCAACTGCTCGACAACAATCCGAACACCTCGACGATCGTCGCCGGCGGAACGCAGCTCTACCAGAAGCATGTCGATGGAAAGATCTGGCGTTACACCGGAACTCCATGCAGTGGCGCATCCTGTCCGGGCTGGCAACTGCTCGACAACAACACCAGAACGGTTGCCCTCGCGGCCGGTGGTGCTCAGCTCTACCAAAAGCATGTCGACGGAAAGATCTGGCGATACACCGGAACTCCATGCAGCGGCGCGTCCTGTCCCGGATGGCAGCTGATCGACAACAACACGCGCACCGTGTCGATCACCGCCTCGGCCGGAGATCTCTACCAGCGTCACAACAATGGCGCGGTCTGGCGTTACACCGGCACGCCTTGCAGTGGAGCCTCCTGTCCCGGGTGGACACTCTTCGACAACAACCCGGCGACAACGGCGATCGCCGCCGGTGGCCCAAGTCTCTACCAGCTCCACGGCGCGACCGGCTGGATCTGGCGCTACACCGGAACTCCATGCAGTGGCGCATCCTGTCCGGGCTGGCAGCGGCTCGATAACAATCCGCACACGCGACAGATCGTCTCAGGCGCCGGCGGCGGGCTGTATCAACGGCACGACACGGGCGCGATCTGGCGCTACACCGGGATTCCATGCAGCGGCGATAGTTGCGGCGGGTGGGCTCAACTCGATAACAACTCCCATACGCGAACGATCGTGTTCAGCGGCGACTGAATCGTTCGGTTGACCTGGGCATGGGCCGATGCTCTTATGCATCGGCCCGTGCCCGACAAGCCACTGCCGAAGCTCGCCGCGATCCTGATTCTCTGGGCGTGGCTTGCGCTCCTGACACTCACCCACCTCGGCGCGCGCTCGCCGTATTCGTACGGATGGGCGGTTATGAGCAGCAGCGTGCCGGCCAGCCGGATCTCGGGCGCGGTCGTCAATCCCGATGCGCTTCCGCTGGTGAGCGTGGCGATGTTTTTCTACGACGCCACACCCGTGAAGAACTGGGAGGATGCCCAGAACCTTCGTTTTCCGACGCATGCGTTCGCGACGTCGATCGTGGCCGGCATCACGCGGTCGTATCTCTTCGCCAGCTACGCCGTGAACTTCCTTTTCGCGGCGCTCGTGGCATGGGTGGCGGTGAATGTCGCCGAGCGATTCGCGATCCGGCGATCGGCGGCGTTGGTCGCGCTCCTGACCGCATTCACGCTGCCGATCTACGTCGAGTACCTCGGGCAGCCGATGCACTACGTCGTTGGAATCGCGGTCAGCTTCCTGGTCGTGCTGTCGATCCTGGCGCTGCCCGAGGATGACGCGCGCAATCCGTGGATCGCCGGAGCCGCAGTCTCCATCCTGATGCTGAATTACGACCCGCTCGTCTTCCTCGCGGCGGTGATCGCGTACTTTCTGTTCATCGGCGGATTTCCGCGGCGGCGCGACTACGCGATCTTCCTCGCGACGGCGCTCGCTCCGGTGCTTGTCTGGGTTGGATACCTGCGCTGGATCAGCCACGCGATGATGTCGCACAACCTGCAGCGGCGCTATTTCGCGCCGGTGATCGCGGCGTGGATCGACGTCGCGAGGCATCCGATTCATAACGTGCTCGTGCCGTTCGTGGCTTCGCACATCGGCATTCATTCGGCGTTCCGGGAAGTCGTCGCGCTGATTCACTGGCCGCTGCTGGTGGTCTGCGTCGCGCTGCTGATCCGTTTGCGGCCGCGGCTTGCCGACAAGCGGATGTGGATCATCGCGCTGCTGCCGGTCGCGTTCGTCCTCGAGCAGATGGCGGTGGCGGCGTGGGATTGGGAACTGAATCCGCGGCGCGCCATCCCGGTGGCGCTGGCGTTCGGCGTGTCGTATTGCTACGTCGTCAATGCGATGTGGCCGCGGCGCGGATGGCGGATCGCATTCATCTCGCTCCTGATCGGATGCGGCTTTCTGGCGATGGCGGACACGATCACGCGCTCCCCCATCCTCGCCTACGTCCACTCCGGACAGGGCGTGCGCGAAGCGCCGCAGCAGGCGATCGCGCATCAGGATCAGCGCCTGGACAACAAAGCGACGATGCCGATGCTCGCGGATGATCAGCCGATCGTCTGGCGCGATCTGAAGCGCGCGACGCTGCCGGCGGGAGAGATCGTTTCCTTTGCGTTCGCGCAGCTATTCAACGTCGCACTGCTCGTCGCGCTGTTCTGGCTCGCCGCGCGGGCGCGGATTCTGCCGGGATGGACGCCTGCCATCGCGGCCGCGATCTGGTTGATCAGCCTCGTACGGTTCCTCTGAACGATACATCCGAAAAGCGTCGCTCGCGCAGAGGTTTACATACCGCGGGACCGTCGCCGAATGGCGACACGGAGGGTAGCCGGTGGTCGCGCGCGAAGCGGGAGACCACCGGTCAATGTGCGGGGTAAAGAGGTCGACCCCGGAGGGCGTCGCGGATCAAATACCAGGCGCCGTGAATTCCCTCCGCGACCGCTGCCGCGGTCGGAAAATCGGGCGCGTTCGTGGTTCCGGTGGTCTCGCGCGTTGCGCGCGACCAC
>Ga0157375_10000382_pt1 | contig 40417 bp, 35 predicted proteins | sample M35metaG_FD_115311 | JGI IMG/M metagenome (GOLD analysis project Ga0157375, IMG submission 115311) | Miscanthus rhizosphere microbial communities from Kellogg Biological Station, Michigan, USA - M3-5 metaG | ecosystem: Host-associated > Plants > Roots > Rhizosphere > Soil | place: USA: Michigan...
CGCGATTCACATCCGCGATGACCGTCGACGCCGCGCTGGCGCAGCATCCCGCCGCGCGGTGGGTCTTCGCCGCGTACCACATCGGCGGCTGCGACGGCTGTTCGTCGGCGTCGAACGAGACGCTGGCCGAGGTCGCTGAAGGCTATCGGCTGGATTTGGAGCGGCTTTTGGCAGATTTGAACGCGCTTCGATGATTTGCCTTGGACAAATTTGCAACTGCGGTTAAGCCTCTTGCAAATTTTTCCGGTGCGTCGAAACACGCTTCAAACGGCATTTTCTGAGAGCGAGAGAGCGAAACCTGCCCAAAAACCGCGACTTATTCGACTTGGCAGGCCCCATGCAGTAAAGCGGGGCACGATGAAACAGGTTTCGACAGCTTCGAGACCGGAACGCGGGTCCCCTCTCACTCGCCCGCGTCTAGTGGCTACTGCGAGCCCCCTCCTAAACTATTGGACCGATTTTGGACGATTATTCACTTAGCTTCCTTGAATCCCACCAACTGGCCGCAGTAGTCCAAACCAAAGCGATGTACCACAACGGAGCCGAAAGGCTCCGTTAGTGCTTTTGGGCGATATCCTTCGATCCCGTGAAGCGGAAGATCAAGTCGTACCCACCGCTCTCCTCCTTCGCCACCACCGGCGGTTGAGCGTGCAAGCTGGGTCAGGATGACCTTCACTCCGTCCTGGCAAAACTCCCTTCTCAGGAAGGGTTGGGGGATCTTGTCGTCGGTTACGGGACGAATGACGACGCCGCGGTCGTGCGCATCTCCGGCGATATCGCCATCGCACAAACCGTCGACTTCTTCACGCCGATCGTCGATGACCCCTACCTCTTCGGCGCCATCGCCGCGGCGAACTCCGTCTCCGACATCTACGCGATGGGCGCGACCCCGATTCTCGGACTGGCCATTGCCGCCTTCCCCACCGACGTCCTGCCGCTCGACGTCCTGCAGGAAATCCTGCGCGGCGGTTCGGAGAAAGCGGCCGAGGCAGGATTCCCGATCGCCGGCGGCCACACGATCATCGACGACGTTCCGAAGTATGGTCTCGCGGTCACTGGCGTGGTTAGCGTCGCGAAGCTGGTCCGCAACTCGACGGCGAAAGCGGGCGATACGCTGATCCTGACGAAGCCGATCGGCAACGGAATCCTGATCAGCGCGTATCGCGGACTGACCCGCCGCCGTTTTCCGCGACGCACGCCGCCATCGCTCGATGAAGCCATTCGCTGGATGACGATGCTCAATCGCGACGCGGCAAATGCGATGACTGAGGTTGGCGTCAATGCGGCGACCGACATCACCGGCTATGGCCTGATCGGACATCTGCTCGAAATGTGCGCCGGATCGGGAGTGGGCGCCGAGGTTCGCGCTGGCGCTGTTCCCGTGTTGCCGCATGTGCGCGAGTACCTGGCTCGCGGATTCCGCCCGACCGGTACGATGCGCAACGTAGAAACGTTTCGGAATCGCGTCGACGTTCGCGTCGCGGCGTCGGAGTTCACGTTGATGTGTGATGCGCAGACCAGCGGCGGGCTGCTCCTGTCGGTACCGTCCGAAAGCCTCGGCGCGCTCGAAGCGCGCATGCAGCGGAGCGGCCTGTTCTATGCAACGATCGGAAAAATAACGGAGCACAGCGGAACGCTGACGCTCATACCCTGAAAGTCGAGGAGAGAACGATGGACGACACAAAAGCGCCCGCGGGCGAGCAGCCGTTTCAAACGGTGCAGGGCGAAGACGGAACGACGTGGGTCGAGATCGCCAGCACCGGCACAGATGACGAGGCGCGCATCATCAAAGGCTTCCTCGACGCCGAGGGCATTCCGGCACAGATCGAAAACGTGAAGTTCAGCATGGAGCCGATCAACTTCGGCACGATGGGCGACATCCGCGTCTACGTTTCCTCCGAGGACGAAGCGCGCGCGCAACAGTTGATGAAGCAACGCGAGACCGACTTCGATCGTCTCGAAGACGATGCCGACACGGTCGTCACCGACGAAGGCACCGCCGAGATCACGGAGGACGAAGAGATCGAGCCGGCGGAGACGGAATGACCGAGGAACCGCACCGGCCGGACGAGACACCGGTGATGCCGCGCTGGGTTCCCGGCGTGATCGGCATCGTGCTCGTGGCCATGGCCGCGCTGGCGGTTTACACCGGATTGCGGTATCGCGAGCCGACACTGGCCAACGGCGTGGTGAAATCGCGCCGTCCCGCGCGCGCGATGACCGGCGGCGCAGGCCCTCCGGGCGAGCCCGAGCCGGGCGCGTCGCTCGTCTTTCCCGGCGATGCCGCCGACAACACGCCGGCCGCGCGCGACGCGGTCACCGGCCACGCCCGCGCGGAGATCACCGGCACGGGTCAAAGCATCACATCCACCGTTCGCATCTGGGCGCGCCGCGGCATGATGACAAACGTGGTGCCGGACGACGCGATGGTTTCCGTCAACGACCTCGTGATCGGTCAGGCCAAACAGTTCGACAAGCCCGACGAGATCTACGACTTCCCCGCGCCCGGCAGCTACACGATCCACATCTCCGCGCCCGGCTACAAAGACCAGCAGTTCATCGTCACGGTCGCCGATGACGCGAAGCAGGAGATCGCAAGGCTGGACGTGAAGTTAGCGAAGTAATCTCCGCCTCTCCGCGCCCTCCGCGTGAATCGTCCCTATCGTCATTCTACAGGTCGGGAAATTGTCAGTTCCGTCACTCCTACTCATAGCAGCGATCGATCGGCGCGAATCGAAATCAACCAGTCAATCCGGCTGGAACAGGAGGAGTGTACTCAATGAAGAAGCGTCACATCGCGACAGCCTTACTCGTGATCCTTTGCAGCACCACCGTCTTCGCGGCGCCCAGAAACGAACCGCAGCCATCTCTCTTCTTCTGGGCGATCGACAAGTTCGTGCACGTCATCAAACACATCGTCCAGCCCCTCGAAGACATCAGTGCGTCGCCCCCGCATCCGTAATCAGGGACCCAACAGTAGAGTACCGGCCGGTGAGGGATGGTGGTCTCTCACCGGTCAACCTCCATCGATCGGCACCCACTTCCCGCCCTGCTTCACGTCGATCTCGTGGATGGGGTGAATCTCCCAGAGCGTGGCGCGGGTAGCGTGGAGGATCTTGCCCGCGTGGTTCTTGCGGTTGTGCAGTTGCTCGGGATGTTCCTGATCGAAGGTGCGCCAGCCGCGGATGCGGACCAGCGTGCCGTCTTTGTGAGCCTTCGATGCCAGTTTCGGCCAGTCCGGGTGATCCTTCAGGAGGCGCGGACTGATCTCCACGACCATCGACTTCGCCTGCTTCTCCTTCGGCTTCGCCACCAGCCACATGTGGTAATCCTTGTGTGTCGCATCGCCGCAGTTGCAAGACTCCTCCCCCTCGTGCGTCACACCGGCGAGGTAACCGATCACCTCGATTCCTGTCGCCTCCTTCTTCACCAGCGACTTGCGTTCTGCAGGCTTCCACTTGTCGCGGCGGCGTTTGCCCGCATCGAACGCCTGCGGAACGTCCGCCGCAACCGCGGCGACGGTCGTGGGCGTGTAGGAGTCCGGCGGAACGTCCCGGTTTTTCAAGGCATTGAGGTACGGATCGGGAACGCTGGTGTCGGTCGCATCGCCGGTCGGCGGGCACTTCTCCGTCCCGAAGAATCCTGAGGTATGTCCGATCAGCGAAGGATCGTCCGCGGCCGGCGTCAAAACCGGTGCGAGCGACAGCGCAACAGCAATAGCTAGAGAGCGAATTCGCATGGGCTACTTCCAGATCCCGGTGATGTCGTTCGCCGTCGCCGAATCCCCGAACGGTGTAATCCCGTAGATGTCCAGAATCGTACGAAGAAGATCGGCGTGGGTATAGATCGTCGTCGACTTCGTGCCGGGAGCGACAGGCTCGCCCATCACGATCGTAGCGATGTGATTCTTTGGCGGCTTCGTCGTGATCACGCCGTTTGCGCAGTTGATCGTGTACGAGGAGCTGTCCTCGTCCCACGTTACGACGAGGAGGCTGTTGTTCTTCTCCGCCCAATCGGCATAGGCACTGAGGTTCTGCTTCAGCCAATCGTCACCCGCCTTGACTTCGGCACCGATGGCGCTGCCGTTGTGCATGTCGTTCACGAGGTTCGGGATCACCAGACTCACGTCCGGCAGGGTTGCGAAGCCGGCAGCGTCCTGCGGGAAGTCGCTGAACCGCTTGCTGGACGTCGACGGCACATTGGAAAAATCCAGCCATGGCGTGTGCTTCCGCGCGAAGGTGCCTGTCTTGCAAACCGACGAGGCGTTTGGAGGAAGATTCTCCGCAAATCCCGTAAACGACTTTCCGGCGGCGATCAGCGCCGCGCCGAGGTTCTGCGAAGTAAAGGGAGTGGTCGTGCAGGTATCGTCGCAGACGCCCAGTGTGTCGCCCGCGAAGAAGTCAACGTAGTTCGGCTGGCTCGGATGATGAGACGCGTAGAACTTCGTCAGCGACGCTCCTCGCGCCGCCAATTCATTGATGTACCTGGCTTTCCCGGATCCGATGATGTTTCCATATCCCTTGTTCTCATCGATCACGATCACAATGTGGCTCGGCGCGGGAAGCCTGGTGGTGCCGACGACAGGTTGCGGCTGTGGTTGTGCGGCAAGCATCGCCTCGAGCACGTCCGCAAGGCGATAGCCGCCCAAAGCGATTGCGGCGTCTGCGATCTTAAACGCCGCCGTCCGGTACGCCGAGGGCGCCGGCTGCTTCTCGTGGAGCGTCGCCGGATAGACCGACTGTTTGGCGGTCTCGAATCCTTCCCGCGACCATGCGTCGAAGTCGCCCGACTCGAGTTGACCTGCCGTCACGCCCGCGCGCGGATGATCCTGCGTGAACGTGCCGATGACGCGGTCGAGATAGGCAATGCTCGTGGCACTCGTCTCGCCCGATTTCAGAGGAACGGAGCTCTTGACGATTCCATCCCAGAGACCGTGCAGCTTTGGCGGATGCGCACCCGTGCCCAATGGAAAGAGGTTGCCTCCCTGATCTCCGTCCGGATGGGCTGACGACGCTCTGCCGGAATCGTGGAGCGGTTGATGAATGTCGCCTACGAGATGGAGAGTCCAGGCGAGGTCCATCGCTCGCTGCCCGTCCGAACCGCACGGAGCCAGGTCGCACGCCACGGTATGACGGAACACCTTGAGGCTCTCGACGGCATTCTCGGATGCCATCGGGATGTCAGGGCGATCCTTCGGAGCCTTGTTGCCCGTACCACCGGAGACGCCTTCCCAGAAACGATCGATAAAATGCCAGTTAGGACGGCTGAAGGCCTGGCATTTCCCGTTTCGGATGACGTCCGGCCAGGTCGCCACGCGCATGAAGAACTCCCGCTGGCGTTCGGCGAGCGGTCGTCCGTCCGTCGGGAACAGGTCAGGAATGCAGGTGTCGTCCCCTGCGGCATTCAGGATATCGATCGCCTTCTGCCGCGCCGCGGGCGTCATGGTGTCCCAGGCAACGCCCGCGACGAGCTCATGGCCCGTGGCGTCCCAGGCAAGGCCGGACTGCGGAAGGCAAAGCGCGACGGCGAGAGCAACAGCAACTCCGGAGAGTTTCATCGGACCTCCTGTTTGGTTGTGCAGTAGAGACGGCCACTTTCCACGCTTTCAGCGTGCCGCGGGTCGCCGGTGTGCTCGATATATGGGAGAGCCGGGAGGGACACCTTCCCCTACCCCCGCCGTTGAAACGATTTCCTAGGGCGACGACGCGAAAGCCGAGCGAAGGCAGCAATAAGGTAGGGAAATCGCGGCCGCCGTCACTCCTGAGAAGGGGGTCCTTTTGGCTACTTTCAGCGCGAGACACTGGGCTGATTGGCGACATCGTCAAAACCTGGGGGCGGTTTCCCGATGACCGGCAGGGCAATAAGAACCCACTGCGAGTGATCTGATGGGACATCCGGAAGAGAAGGGGAAGCGGAAGGAGGCCGCGGGATTGCCGACTGCGTCACAACCGCCGAAGAAGAGCCGCATCATTTACTGGGTCATCGCCGCCGGTTTTCTCACGGTGTCGGCGGCCTACCTGTGGACGGCTTACGGGCAGCGCTACGTACTGACCGATGAACCGGATGTGGTCCGTGATGCAGGCGGCGTGCGGATCGGCACAGATTTCTCCTCGCGCGACCTCGATCCGGGCGATGGCACGTTGCTCGAGGTCGAGATCACAAACCGCAGCGGCAAGACGCTCACGCATCCGTGGATCTCGGCCGCAGTGCCGGCATTTTCGGAGACGCCGGTAACCCCGCCGATCAAGCAGGACATCCCGAACGGCGAGAGCCGGCGCATAACGATCCCGCTTCGCGCGGGATCGACGACAGGGCAGTTCCGAGGCCGCGTCACAGTCGGATGGAAAGCCGGCACAGAAACCGGCGCAGAAACCGGCGCAGATACAGTCGTCGACCTCACGCCGCCGCTGGTCGTGGTTCGCAACGCGTGGTCGCGCATCCAGTGGGTCGCAACCGGTCTGCAGGCGATCTGCAAAGACCTGGCGCTGCCATTCATTCTGGCCATCGTGGCGGCGGTCTTCCAGGGCAGAAAGGATGAGGAGGCTCGTGCGCTCGCCGAGACGCAGAGGCATGACGACCGGCTCCGCGATACCTGGACGCTCATGCTCCAGAAACACCATCAGAACGCGGAGCTCTATTACCTTCCGCTGCTTAGCGCGATTCGTGACTTCCGGCTTGCGCTCGCGGAAGCTGATGAGACGAAAGCGTTCTACTTCTTCATCGCCATTTGCTGGCGTTTTTGGCAGTTGTCGCAGAAGATCGGCGGCCTTTACTTCAAGGACCGCGCCGCGGAGACGCTCCTGGCGCTGATCTGGCGTGTGATCGTTATCGAGGTGGATTACCGCTTCAACGGACGGGCCAATCGAGAGCTGGCGATCGAGAAGCTCACGGTGAGGAATGCGTCCGCGCCGATTAACTACGCAGCGTTCTCGACCGGAGCATCGCCACTCAAGTCGCAACCTCCGTTCGACACGCTGTTGCCCAGGTTTCGGGCCTGGAAGGCTGCAGCCGCTTCTGACGATCATCTGACAGTCAGCGAGATCGAAAGCCTGCTGATCATATTTCGCTCGGTGGCCGATTTCGAGACGAACCGGCCGTATCAGTACTGGTACAACCAGAAACCGGAGTTTCCGGGTGATGCAGTGGTTGAGTTCGCCGTCAAACCTGTCGCCAGGCATGCTCTGATGAAGGAAGTACGCACCCCGTTCGAACGTTACTATTCGGGCATCCGGAAGGACTTCGACGCTCCTGAGGTTACGTGGCCGTGGCAGAAAGCTTGAATTGATTGACAACAGGCGGAGAAGGCAGTACGTTAACTGGCAACAGAGGCTGAGATGGCAACCGAGATTGTGACCAAAGCAACCGAGATCGTGACTCACCCACTCGCGTAATTCCTACGCGTCGGCATTTCTCTTCCGCAGAGCTTCGGCTCTGCGTTTGTTTTTTCAGGCAGCAGACGCCGCCGGCTTTGCTTGGGGGCGCGGCAGACTCTGGATCACTGGCGCGACCCCAGGAGAACGCGGCAGTGACGGCGTCGAAGGCCGCGACGCGGCGCCATCCGAGGCCGAATCACTCATCGCTACCAATCCCGGGTTCACGCGCCAGAGGCGCGACGCTCGTGTGGCAACGACCGAACGCCTGCCCCCAATTTTATGCCCCCCCCGCTTCCCAAAAAGAGTTTCCTCGTCGAGGCGGAGGCGCGTCATCGCTCGCATTGCGAAGTCTGAGGAAGCGTCGATCTGCACCGGCAACTTCAGGCGATTCGCATTACTGATTGTTCTTCGGCTTCGTCATGATCAGTTGCTCCGCATCCACCAGTCCGACGAACCACTTCTCCTGGTTCGGCCAGTGCCGCGCCGCGGTTCGATCGAGATGCTCCTTGAAGCATTTGTACGCGGGAATGTTGCCTTCGTAGCCGTCATGGAAGTGATAGGACAGCCACATGGCCGCGATGCCCGCCACGAATGCCGTCGCATACGAGGTTCCTTCCGAATCGTCGTACTTATTGCGGCTGCCGCTGACGGCCTTTGCACGATAAATCGGAGTGGCAGGCGCAGAGATCGTGATCGTTCCGTCGGGATCGCGATGGCTGTACTTCCACGGCTCGCCCTCCCGAAGCCTGTTGAATCCGTCGATCCCGGCAACGCCGACGACTTCCGAGTACTTCGCCGGCTCACAGGTGGAATGGTCCGGGTAATACTGCCCGGCGGCCGCCACGACGATGATGTTCTTCTTCACCGCTTCCTGAATCTCGGCCCGCAGGATCGGGTCCAGCTTGTACCAGCCGAGGCTCATCGAGATGATGCGGCAGTTGGTTTTCGTGCGAGCAAACTCGATCGCCTTCGTCAACTCCGCCACGCCGCCGTTCAGCACGACGCTCCGGCCTGCGCGGATGGGAACCACCGTGGCCCACGGCGCCACGCCGGTGATCTTTCGATTCGGTCCCGCTACCATGACGCTCGCGGTGGACGTGCCGTGACCGTTGAACGGGCCGTCCATCCGATCGAGAGCGTTCCACTCGCCGCCGTTGCGAGAGTTCTCGACGAAGTTCCAGCCCGCGCGGTGGTCCAGGTTTCGATGCCCCGTGACGCCCTGGTTCCAGACCTCGTGGTAGTACCAGCCCGTATCCGGATGGGCGATGCGGACGCCGTTTCCCGGCCTGGCCCGGTCTCCGCTTCTCGTGGCAAAGATCTCAGTCCACGCTTCCTTGATCTTCATCGCATGGAATTCCCATTCGAGGATCGGACGCGCCGAGGGCGCCTGTTCCTCGGGTCGTTCGGGAGCCGCGACGAGGATGTCGGGCGACACGCGCACGAAATCTCCCTCACTGCGAATGCTCTCCGCGATCTCCGGCGCATCGATCGACACATCGTCGAACGCCACGCCGTCGACCGTCGCGATGTAGATGGACTTGCTCCAGGGCGGATTCGTTTCCGGCGAAAACAGCGGCTCCGGGAACAGCGGCTCGACCACGAACCGCTCGTTGACCCGCTGCAGGGCGCCCGTCACCTCGGGCAGCGACCGGCCCTCGCGGGCGTCGACGATGAACCGCAGACCGTGCTCGCGCTTCGCGTTCTGGATGAAATCAGTCGGGAGGGCGTCGAGAGCAGCTTCTACGTCTCTCTGCAGGACGAACTTGTCGAACATCGCGACTCCTGTTCCAGTTGGGATCGAATTGTGGAGAGATGGACTTCGGAAATTGTATGCCAAGCTCCGGAAGAATGGGTAAAAACCAAGACCTTTGCTTTTTGCTCCTAACTGAACTGCTGAGAGAGCCAGCGCGGTCCGAGCGACGCGTTCACCCTACTTTCCAGCAACGCGTTTCGCTGTGATTTCGGCGCCTCCCTGGTACAGCGTCAGCGTGCTGCCGTCGGTGGCGAAGACGATGCGCGCGCGGAAGGCGAGCGGATGGAACTCGGTCGGCGAGTCCGCCGCCATCTCGAACTTCGGCTGTCCCGTGGCCTGGCTGAACAACTTGTCGCCTTCACGCGTGAAGGTGATATTGAAGCCGGGCCTGAGCTCGAAGGTGCCGAGGTACTTGTCGAGCGTCGCGGCGTCTGGCTTCGGCTGCGCCGGCGCTTCGAGGCGCTTCAGCCGTTCCGCGCCGTTGTCGTTTTTCGGATTGAGCTCCAGCGACTTTTTGTAATTCGCGATCGCCAGCTCGCCGTTGTGCCCGATCGTCGCAACCTCGGTCTTCTGATCATCGAGCTTCAGTGGCCGCACAGCCCATCCGAACGCGTAGTTCTGCAGCATCGGCGTGAACATCGTCTTTTTCAGCTCCGCGCTCAAAAGCTTGTCGCCGTAAAGTGCGCGATCCCATTTGTACAGATCCTCGACCGTCGAGTAGAGCGAGCCGGCGGCGTAGGGGATCGACATGTCGAGATACGGCGCGTTCACGTAGCCGTTGGGCGTCAGGGCATAGCCGCTGGCGCGCTTCGGCAGCACGGTGTCGAATCGATCGTAGCCGCTGTCCTTCATGCCAAGCGGGTCGAAGATGCGCTCCTTCACCGCATCCGCGTAGCTCTTGCCCGTGATCTTCTCGATCATCGCGCCGAGGAGGAAATAGCCGGAGTTGTCATACGCGAACTTCGAGCCTGGATCGAACTCGAGATCGCCGCTCGCGTACTCCTTCACGAAGGCATCAACAGTGTACGGATCGCGCGATTTTTTCTGGAAGAAGCCCGGCAGACCGGTATAGCTCGGGATACCGGAAGTATGGGTGAGGAGATGGCGCACCGTGACTCTGTCGCCGGTGTCTTTGCGGTAGTCGGGAAGGTAGGTGGTGATCTTCTCGTCGAGCTTGATCTTCCCTTCGCTCACGAGCTGCATGATGACCATCGACGTGAACTGCTTCGTGATCGACCCGAGACGGAACTTCGTATCGGGCGCGTTCGGGATGTCCCATTCCATGTTCGCCAGGCCGTAGCCTTTGCGGAAAATGACCTGCCCCTTCTCCGCGACGAGCGCCGAGCCGTTGAAATAACGCTGTTTGTGATATGCGGCGAGAAGCGAGTCGATCTTCTCCGCGTGCGTGGCGGCGAGAAGGTTCGAGACGGCGGCGAGACAGAGCGCGAGAACGGAGACGAGCTTGGACATTGAGGAATTGTAGATGGGAAGCGCATCCATCCCTCCACTTCGACGTCTTCGGAATTCAAGCGTCACTCCGCGCTTTCTGAATCGGGGGTCAGCGGATGAAATCGATTCAGCTCGCGTCAAACGAATATCTGCTTGTATTCACCGATCCGGATCCGGAGGACGTGATCGCAGCGATCAACGACTTCGCCGCGCAATACAACATCGCCTCGGGGCGGCTGCAGGCAGTCGGCTCAGTGCAGTCGGCGACGCTGGCCTGGTGGAACAACGAAACGAACCAGGTGGAGAAGTATCCCGCCGACGGCCAGTTCGAAGTGGTCTCGTTCCTCGGCAACCTGGCCACGCCGGCCGCGGACAACTGCCAGCGCGTGCACGCCCATGCCGTGCTCGCCGGCCCGGGCGGGACGCTGATCGGCGGGCACGTCGTGACCATGACCGTCCGCGCGTCGCTCGAAGTCTCGCTGACGGCGTTCGACGTCCCGGTCACGCGCGCCTTCAACAGCGCCTTCAACCTCTGCACGATCGAACTGCCGTGAAGTTGTAGTGGCCCTTCTCGCCGGCATCGTGAGGGCCACAGCCTTAATTCCGGCCACGCTGAGGTTGGGAAGTCGCCTCATAACAGCCTCCTATCCAATAGTGACAAGAAATTAGAAGGGTTAAAGAGCCTGACCGTGCTCAATGCTTCCGGAACACAGGCGCGGGACACTTGCTCCCGCGCCTGTCAGCCAAAGTCGCGCCCCTAAGCGGCGCGGACAGATGCAGGTCGGTATTACGCCACGTCAGCGATGACCAGAACATCAACGCGCCCGTTGTAGCGGTCGTCAATGTTTCCGGAAGAGTCGCGCAAGAGATAGCGAACGCCGACCGTTACGGTGTTGTTGTTCACCGTCCTAATACTCGCGTCGACGGTCTGACGAAAGATGTGATGATCCGAGTCAGTGAATTGAACGTCGAAACCGTTCAGAGCTGCATCGGCTCGAATGACTCTGCCGTTGAAGACAACGGTCGCGGTTTCGTTTTGGGTCTGACCACTTGTCGGATCAAAGGTGATACTGGTTCTCCGAAAATCGACAGCCATTGGCGTTCGCTCCTATGATTCGTTGGCGGGTGAATCGAGCCGTTTGCACTGCGTACCCGTTTAGCAGTGGCGGCGAGACGGCACGCAGGCGCGGGACACGTTGCTCCCGCGCCTGTCACCCAAGTGAGGCAACGTTCACACGTTGAAGCCTGGATGTGTGACGAAATTGTTGTTGATGATGTTGTTGGCACGTTGGGTGGCCTGGGTTTTCATGGCTACCGATGTGCGAATCCCTTCGAAGGCAAACCACGCCAGCCAGCAAACCTGCCACCGCCATGCGCCGTTGTAGTCCCACGACGAATCGTTGTTCCCGCTGTCATGTCCTTTGCCATCAGCGTGGCGTGATTCGTGAATGATGGTGCCGGCCCGCAGACTTACGCCCTGGTTGTAATAGAACGGCAGATAGAGCTGCGTCCAGTCGTCAACGAACGGACCCCATTGCGTCCGGGCAATCGTGCCGGAACAAGAGCCCGGACTACATGAGGACACGCCGCAACGAGCATCGAGTTCGTCGATCGCATTCCGTGCGAAGCGACAGCCCCATTCCAGAATGTTCCCATTGTATGACTCGCTCGGGAACCGCGGAGAGGAGTACGTCAAACACCAGATGCCCGAAAGAGCGCGTGAAAGCGGCTGGGTATTGTCGCAGACGTTGTCGTACCCGAAGCCGTCATCCCAGTCGTCCTTGTCGAAGTCGAAAGCGTCCCACGCCCAGTCGACGAATGCCTGCCAACAGATCCTCGGTCCATAGAGATTGTCCCCGGAGGTATTGAGGTCCGGGACCGTATAAGTACAGGTTGTCATGGTTCAGTTCTCCTTTCCTTTGCAGCATCCGGCGTTGGGAGCGGTATATAGAGCACCGGACTTCGGCGGCGTGAAGCTCCGCTCTTTGCCGTCTGCTCGTTCAGGGTCGGCAAAGACCTCCTGAACATGACGGTGACTGATACCGAGGATCCAGAGGTCGTTTTCCGCCAGGAGCTCGCGTACCTTTTCTTCGAGTTTCAGCTCAATGGCAACTTTCACGGCTTCGATCAGGATCGGCTGTGCGGGCCGCTTCTTCACGATTTCCAGGAGCGCTTCCACCGCCTTGGGATGCCGGCCGGCGAGTCGATGGAGAGCATGAACCGCCATCGTGCAGACGAGGATCTCCATATCTCGCCCTGTCTCACATCCAAGGTCTCCCTCTGTGTCGGATAGTGGCCCCACTGCCGTCCGGAAGAGAAACTCTGCCGCGTCATCGCTGCCGGCGTCGCCCAAGACATGCAGTGCGTTCCAGCGCAACGCTGCGTCACCGGATTGCACGTGTCCGAATAGCCCGATCACGGTCTTCAGAAGGTCGCTTCCGGAAAGCCGCAGGACCTCGACGACACGCAGATACTCGGCTTCAGCCTCCTTATCGGCACTATTCAGGTAACGCACTGCATTGCTGAGTAACCACGCGGTGCCCGATCGATCGAATGGCGAGTGACCGTTTTTGACTTCGAGGCTGTCATCGCCGCCACCCGATGATTCATTCTTACAAGACATATAAACCTCCTCTTTCTGACGCATGCCGAAGCCATTCGCGCGCACGGCTTCTTCTGCTTCCATGGCATAGACTGGCGCCGCTTCTGTTTTCCGTAATTGCCTATCGATTTACTATTCAGCAGCGGCCGGAGTGACACTGTTCCGCTCTTTGACGCGGGACAAGTGCGGCACAATGCCCGTGCACATTCGGCCAGATCTCCGACATCCACGGCGCGTCGCTTTCTCACCTCGGCGGAATATGCCGGGATTAGCCGTGTCAGAGCCAAGGCCGCTTGAATCGGAGTTACTGACTCAGCAGATCTGGATGCGCACAGATCATCGGTTCAAGGAGCGGGGCTCCAGTGCAGCAGTTCATTATGGAAGCCCTTGCCCTCACCGTGGACACCGCCCTCATCGTTGACACCGTCGCCACCGAGGACACCGCGCCAGTTGGGCGTGTCAGGAAAGATGTTGTTGTGGGAATGGATCGCGTTCCACACCTCCGCAGGCGTGGCCCGGGGATGACGCTCCAGATAAAGAGCGGCCACGCCCGTGACATGCGCCGCGGCCATCGATGAGCCGCTCGCCACGGCCGTCGCCGTGTCGTCCGTGTTCCAGGCAGACAGAATGCCGGTGCCGAGCGCGAACAGGTCCACGCAGTCGCCGTAATTCGAAAGGATGAACCGGGTGTCGTCCAACGGATGCTCCGCGGTGATGGTCGTCGCACCGACGGTGATCGCCTCCCGAACGCCGGCGGGGGAATAGTTGCAGGCGTCGTCGGCGTGATTGCCGGCGGCGACGACATACGTTATGCCGGATGCGATCGACTCCTGGATTATCTTATCCAGCGAGTCCGACCGTGAGCCCGCGATGATGCTCAGATTGGCCACCGCGGGCCTGATCCGGGACCTCGTCAGCCAGTCGACACCTTCGATGAGTCCAGACACATCTCCCTCATTATTGCAGCGTATTACGCGCACGGCATGTAGAAACACTTTTTTCGCGACGCCATAGTTTGTTCCGCCTATCGTTGCGGCCACGTGAGTCCCATGACCGCGACAATCATCCGTTCCCTTACCGTCATGGATCGCCGTGAATGCGCCGGAGGCGCGGTTGCCAAACTCGTGGTGGGTAGTTTGAATGCCGGTATCGAAGACGTACACATGCACACGCCGTCCGGTCTCGTTGTATTGAAAGGTATTGCTCAGCGGAAGGAGGCGCTGGTCGATGCGATCGACGCCTCTGGACGGAACCGTCTGCGTCACGGACGTGGCGTTGATTGTCTGATCCGGCTCGACCCACTCCACGTTTGGATCCATGCGGATCATCTTCAGGACTGGCGTCAAGCAATTGACGGCGAAGCCGAGCGTGCGCGTCCGGTACCGGGACAGAATCGTTCCCCCGGCAGCCTCCACGGCTTTTTCCAGGTTTGTCACTGCCTTGAGCGACGTACCTCTTTTGAAGAGCACGATGTATTGATCGCCGATCACGCCTGGCCCGTTGACTTTGAGCAGCGGCGCCCCGTTTGCGTTCGGTTCCGCAACCGCAACATAGTCGCTCTCGGCCGACGACACCGTCGCGTCGTTGACCGCGAGATCGTTCCTTAGCTTGAAGCCGCCGCTGTTGACGGGGGTTTGCGCGGGCAGCGGGGCGGCTGCCGCCAGCACCGCAACTACGAGGACGAATCGCTGGATGACCATGGTTGCCTCCTTGTCTCTGCAACTGCCATGGACTGCCATCGATCGAGATTTCCGCCGTTGGCAGCAGGCAGGGTGTGGATTGCCCGGTCCCGAGACTCTCCTTAATTACACGATTAAGGAGCACCGGCCCTGGAAGCTAGAGAGCTGCTGGTCAAAAATCTGGAACTCATCGGGCGCGCGATCAATTTTGCCGCGCGTCACTGGGGGATCGCTCCGTCGGACACGGAGGATTTCGCGTCGGAGGTCAAGCTGCAGCTGGTCGAGAACGATTACGCTGTGCTGCGCTCATTCGAGGGCCGTAGCAGCTTCAGGACGTTCATCAGCACCGTCGTGCAGCGCATGGCGATTGACTACAACAACCGCGCCTGGGGCCGATGGCGCGCCTCGGCCAAGGCCAAACGACTCGGCGCGCTGGCGATCGATCTCGAGGAATTGTTGCTTCGCGACAAGCGAACGCTGAACGAAGCGGTCACGCTGCTGGGGTCGAAGCATCAAGGCGTGACTCTCGAATCGCTGCGGGCGCTCGCGGCGAAATTGCCCAACCGCGCGCCACCGCGCCGCATCATTCCATTGAATGACGCGCCCCTGGAGAAACTGACCAAGCCGGCGGATGCCAACGAGGCAGTCGTTGCCGAGGAGCGGCGGAGCGCCGCGGGAGAGCTCTCACAATTGTGTGCAGCCATCCTGGGCCGCCTCCCGTATCAGGACCGGCTGATTCTGCAGCTTCGATTCGAGGGCAACATGGCCGTCGCGCAGATTGCGCGCTCTCTCTCGCTCGATCAGACAGCCACATATCGCCGCATCGAGCAAACGCTGCGCAAGATCCGGCGCGAGCTCGAACGGGAAGGGATCAAGCCCTCCGATGTCGCCGATCTCATCGAGAAGGATGAGATTTTCGTTCACTTCGACATCGGAAATCAGATTCTGCGCCAGTCCATATTGGCTGATGAGAGAACGGGGCCGCAGACGGAGGAGTCATGACCCAGGACGCCCCGCGTCATCCGGGAGCACAAACGATGGCCGCTTTTCTTGACGGCACACTGCCGCACGGTGAGAACGCCGCTGTCGCCGAGCACCTCAGCGAATGCGCCGAATGCCGCGCCGTCATCACGGGGGCGGCACGGTTCGAGCGTGAAGAGGAATCGCGCGTAACGCGTAAATCGCACGTAACGCGTAAATGGTGGCTGTTAGCGGCTGCCGCGATCGTGATCGCCGTAGTCACGGCCGTGCTGATCCCGAGGCAGTTCCCCTCCGATCCCATCGAGCGGCTCATCGAGTCCATGCCGGCCGATCACCGGCCCCTCGAGCCGCGCCTCGCGCGCTTCCGGTGGGCGCGGCTGCAGCCACCGTCGCGCGGCCAGGCCATTCCCGACCCGGCCGACCTCGAGCTCACCGGAGCCGCCGGAGCGATTCTGAAGACGACGATGGATCGAACGGACGCGCAGGCGCGGCATGCAAGCGGCGTCGCCTATCTACTGATCGGCCGCGCGAACGAGAGCGTGCCGGCACTCGAACAGGCGGCGCACGGCTCGCACGACTGGCAGCCGTGGAACGATCTCGCCGCGGCGCGGTACGTAACGGCCCTGAGCGAGAAACGGCCTTCGCAGCTCCCGCAGGCACTGGCAGACTCGGACTACGCGCTTCGTCTGTCGGCGACCGCCGCGGAAGCCCACTTCAATCGCGCCCTGATTCTGGAGGCGATGGGCCTGCAGGACGCCGCGCGTGAGGAGTGGCAGCGCTACCTCGCGCTCGATCCGTCGAGCGAATGGAGCATCGAGGCACGCCAGCACCTGCGGCGCCTGCAGCCGCGTTCTTCTCGCTTCGATCCGAAACTGCTCGACACGATGTCGCCGGACATGCTCGTGCGCCAGTTCCCGCAGGAAGTGCGGGGGTTCGCGGAAGGGAAGCTACTTCTGGCCTGGGCGGACGCGGAAGAGGCACATGACGAGGCCGGCGCAACGGTACTGATTTCACGTGCACGTGTCATCGCCGACGCGCTCGCACGCTTCAACTCCGAGCGCATGCTGACGGACGTGGTGGCTGCGATCGGCCGCGCGAATCCCGCAACGCGCGCGGCGCTGGCGGGCGCGCATCACATGTATGGCAATGCACGCATCGTCTACAGTGAATGGCGACCGGTCGACGCGGAGAAACAATTTCGGCGCGCCGCGGATTCGTTCGCGCGCAACGGGAGCCCGATGGCCGAGGTGGCCCTGTACTACGCTGCGCAGACCGCGTTCGATCAGGGCCGCATCGACGAAGCGCGGCGACAGCAGACGGAACTGCTTCTGCGCGTCGATGCAGACCGGCATCGCGCGCTGCGCGCGCAGATCGAATGGGCGCTCACCACCCTTTCGAATAGCGTCGGCGACTGGGGCAGCGCCACGCGCTACGGCACCGACTCCGCAAAGCACTTCCGAGCCCTCGGCGAGCAGGATCTGGCTCTACAGGTGGATGGCTTCTCGGCGATGGCGATCGAGATGATCGGCGAAGGCGATCTCGCCTGGCAACTTCGAATCCAAACGTTTGCCGGACTCAGCGCCGCTGGCGACCAGCAGAAGCTGGCCAGGGTCCTTCACACGGCGGCGATGACGCTGGCCGCGACCGACCACACCGCCGCTGCGGCATCCGTGGTCGATCTCCCGCCGGCCAGGGACCTCGATCCTGCACAAGTCTCCATCTCCTCAGCGAACAGCGCGCGTTACGCCGCGCGAAGCGGCGATTTCCACGGCGCGCAGCAGGCGCTCGCACGCGCGCGGGCCAGCGCGCAACTCATCGCCGATCCTGCGATCCGGGAGTCCGTTCAAGCGCAGATCACCCTCGCCGATGCGACCGGGCGCAACGGCGCCGATGCACGATTCGTCATCGCCGCGCTCGACCGCGCCATCACATTCTTCGCCGACGGCAAAGCGCGCATCGATTTGCCGGATGCGTATCTGCAGCGTGCGCGGGCGTGGCGCGCCGCAGGCAGCGACGCGAATGCGCTGGCCGACTACTCCTCCGCGCTCGAGCAAGTGGAGGAGCAGCGCGCGACGCTCCGTAATGCGGAGTCACGGCTGCGCTTCCTCGACGTCGCCGCGCACATCATCGAAGAGATGATCGACCTCCAGCTGACGCGCGGCGACGTGGCCGGCGCGTTCGCCGTCGCCGATCGCGCCCGCACCTTGATCGATCCACAGCCGGCGAACGCGACGGCGGTGTCGATTCCGGCGCTGCCGAAGGACGTGCTCATCGTCGAATACGCGGTGCTGCCGCGAAGAACGGTCGCATTCTGCATCTCCCGCCACGGCGTTGCCGCGGAGTCGATCCAGATCGACCGGCGCGAGCTCGATATGCGCGTCCTCGCGTTTGCGGAACGGATGCGGCGCCGCGTGCCTGTCGAGGAAATCCGGCAGGAGGCGTCGGCGCTTCGCAGCATGCTGATCGAGCCGCTGCGGCTTCATTTGGCGGGTGTGCGCGAAGTAATCATCGTCCCCGATGGCCAGCTGCATGCGCTGCCGTTCGCCGCGCTCTGGAACGCCGGCACGGAGAAATATCTCGTCGAGGAGTTCACACTCCGCTTCGCGCCATCGGCGGCATTTTCGCGCGGTGTCGCCGCGGAATCACCGCGGCAGGCAGCACTCGTCATCGCTGATCCGCCGGCGGGGGCGAATCCCCAGCTTCCAGCCAGCCGCGAGGAAGCTCTGGCCATCGCAGCAATGTATGCCGGCGCGACGTTGCTCGCCGGCGACGCGGCTACGCGGAGCGCGTTCGTCGAGCGCGCGCGCAGCAGTGACCTCATTCATTTTGCCGGCCACGCGAACAGCGATGCCACCCTGTCGCATGGCGCGCTGCTGTTCGCCACGGCCGGCAACGATTCCGGGGTTCTCGGATCGAGTGAGGTTGCGCAGCTTCGCCTGGAGCGAAGTCCACTGGTCGTGCTCGCGGCCTGCGGAACACTCCGCGGCGACGCGTTGCACGTAGCAGGCATGTCCAGTTTGTCGCGAGCGTTTCTCGTCGCCGGCGCGCGCGGCGTAGTGGGAACGCTCTGGGAGATCGACGATGACGTGTCCGCGGTGCTCTTCCGCCGTTTCCACACGCATCTGCGTGGCGGAATGCCACCCGCGGAAGCGCTGCGCGCCACCCAGATCGAAGCGTTGCGCTCACCCGACCCGAGGATGAGACATCCGGCCACATGGTCGCCGGTCGAGTTGCTCACTGATGTTTGATGGATGACGGAGGATCATCATGGTAGAGGTTCTGATTGTTTTCGTCGGACTGACTCTCTGGTCCGAAAAAGTACCGAATGACTGCGGAGTGAAAGCAATTCTGCCGCGTGTCGTGCATCAGCACACCGCCACAATGGATGTGGTGCCTCACGTTCAGGACCACCAGGCAGCACTCGTCTTTCCCGCGGACAGCCTCGTTTCGCACCGTGAATGGGAACCTGCTGACCTCCCGACCGATCCAGGATTCAAGTTTGTCCTGCTCGACGGTGAGCAAGTGCGTTTCCTCACCCACGGCGCGGCCAACGAGCCCGCCCGGTTGGACGGACTGAAGCTGCCGAAGCTCGAGGAACAGCTTTGCCCCGGAAAGACGCTCCGTGCCGAGTTTCAGGCGCCATACAGCGGGGCGGCGGCAGTCATCGCGTTGCCTCAAGGCGCGGTGCACGCCTGTCTCAGCGTGCCCGCCGAGTCACAGGGGCGCCTGGATACGCAAGTCAAGTTGCAGACCGACGGCACTCTCGTCATCGCCGCAATCACGCCGAACGGAACGAAAGAACTTACTCTGCGGCCGCGGCAGCCAAGCGGCCGGATCGAGCTCATGGTCGCAAACTTGCCCGCATCGTTTTTCGGCGAGGAGCGTATAGCGGACAATGAGCGCGCTGTCTTATCTCACGCGAACGCGTACTACGCCATGATCGGGGCGAGCGGCGACGCCGATTGCCCTTTGAAAATTCGGGATTGGTGGGATCAGCTCGACCCGGTCGGGATTCCGCTCTGCGGCACAGGCATGTTCCCGGCATTAAGGAGCACGTCCATGGCCGGCAACGCGACGCTGCCGATCGATCCTTCGATCTCGACCACAGGTGCCGACTTCGAATGCTCGAACAACCAATGGCCATGAGTAACGCCGCCTTTGGCGGAGTCGAAGCTCCGTCGTCATGACGGACTGCCCCTAAGGTAACGATCGAAGGCAGGAAAAGCCGGGGCCGCTTGCGCGGGCCCCGGCTCTACAGCTTGTGGATTACTGGCAGTCGCCGATTAATGCCGCAGTCTGCTGAAGGTTTCATGGAACGCTTGCTCCAAACACGTTGACGCTGCCTCCTCCAACACCTTATGCGGTCGCTTCAGAGCCTCGGGCGAGACCTGCCGCGTTGGACAAAACGCGCGCGGTTGATCCGCCGGGTGTAGAATTCCCGCGTTCACGCCACAAATTAGACGGAGCTCAGACACCACCACGCTGGCGGGAGAGGAGTCTTTATGGCGAACGACGATCCGTCCGCAAAATTGCGCGAAGAAGGTATCGGTGGAAAACTGGTCGGCTGGCACGGAGTCATCCCCGGCGCGATTCTGCTGATCGGACTCTCCCTGCTGTGCCTCTATGCACTCGTGTCGTTATGGCCACATCCGACGCCGTCGGGAACGCTAAAGGATACGGACACGACCAGCAGCGCACCAAATACCACCACGAACACGACAGGGGCGCCGGCGACGACAACCACAACCTCATCGCCATCCGCCGCAAACACAACAGCGGCGCCGTCGGCCCCGAACAGTACGTTATCGCCCTCGGCCGCGAATAGCCCAGTGGCATCATCCGGCAGCGCGACGGCCACAAGACTGCGAGCGAAAGAATGCACCGACGCCAACGATCCGGACGAGTGCAAATGCCTCGCGCGCGTCGACTACAAACGCAAACTGCACGATCAGCAGAAGTCGCCCGACAGCCCGAGTCTCAAGGACGATCCCACCTGCGTCTACATCTTCGGCGGATGGCATCTCATCTGGAACGAGACGCGCCTCATCCTCATCGTCATCCTCTCCGGATTTCTCGGGGCGCTGGTGTATTCGCTCCGCTCGTTCTTCTGGTACACCGGAAATCGCGAGCTCAAGTGGAGCTGGCTGCTGATGTACCTGCTCGTGCCGATCGTCGGCTCGATGCTCGCGGTGATCTTCTACATGCTCCTGCGCGGCGGACTCTTCTCGCCGACGACGACCGTCGCGGACACCAGTCCGTTCGGCTTCGCCGCGATCGCCGCGCTGGTCGGCATGTTCACGAACCAGGCGTCGGAAAAACTGCGCACTGTTTTCGAAACGCTGATGACGAAGCCGGCGACCGGGCGCGATGCCTCCACCATCCTTCCGCCCACGATTACATCCTTCGCGCCGGAGAGTGTGACCGCCGGCGTCGACACCGTGTTGACCCTCAAAGGAAGCGGCTTCACGCAGACGTCCGTAGTCATGGCCGGCAACACGGAGTTGAAGCCGCTCAGCATCTCCGCGAACGAGCTCACGGTCGCGATTCCGGCGGCGATGAGCACAAATGCGACCGTCCTCAAGCTCGTCGTTTCGACACCAGGCGCCGGAAAGTCGAGTGAAATCAATCTGAATGTTTCGGCGCCGGCCTCGCCGCCATAATGCGGTCGCGCGTGTTATCGGGCGTGTCGACTGCGGGTGATGATGCATCACCGTCTTCGTGAAGGGCCGGCGTGTCGACGACGTCGCCGAAACCGACAACGCGCTCGAAGTGCCGATATCAACGACTTGCGGCATCAGGAGGTCGTCATCACATGCCGCGGGTAGCAGGCGGGGAATAATGCATGGCTGCTCGGCTCGCGTTCATCGGCGTTTCGCTCTACCGGTAGGGAAATGCGCTCCTCGCGGCTCTCCCAAGACATAAGGAGATCTCTGTGACTCAACCGCCCGACCACGCCGTGGTAGTGGATGCAGTACCGGACGACGTCAAGCCGATCGCCGAAGCCATTCGAAAAAACGAGTGCCTCCTGTTCCTCGGCGCAGGCGTTCATTCGAGACCTCCCGACGGATCGCCGTACGAATACGCCGAGGAGCATCGTCCGCTTCGCGGCGGTGAGCTCGCAGCAAAGCTCGCCGACAAAAGCCGCTGGGACCTCGACGAGGAGCCGCAGAACCTCGGACGCGTCGCGCTGTACAGCGAGATCAAGCGCGGGTTCGGGCGAAAACGATTGATCGACGAGGTCCGCCTCGCGGTGCACGAAGGAAAGCAACCGTCACCGGCTCTCATGGCGCTCGCGGAGCTCGATTTCCCGATGATCGCTACGACGAACTACGACCAGCTCTTCGAGCAGTCGTTGCGCGCTCATGGCCGCAAACCGTCGATCTCGATTTACAAGCCCGAACGCGACCGCGACACTGATGATTACGTCGGCCGGCCCTTTCCGACGCCTGACGCTCCGTTCGTCGTCAAGCTCCATGGCGACATCGATCGTCCCGAATCGATCGTCATCACCGACGAGGACTACATCCATTTCGTTTTGCGCATGGGAGATCCGGAGCGGTTCCATCCGCTGACGCAGACGCTCAAGTTCGGCTTGTCGAAGCACGTCATCTTGTTCATCGGCTACAGCTTGCTCGACTACAACCTGCGTCTCCTCTTCAAGACGATTCGCTGGCAGGTCGACAAGGCGACCATGCAACCGTCCTATGCGGTCGATCCGTTTCCGGACCGGCTCATTCGCAATGTCTACGACGATCTGGGCGGCTTCGTGCAGTTCATCGTGCGCGACGTCTGGTCGTTCGTGCCCATGCTGTACCGCGAGCTGAAGGGCCGCGAGATGCCGTCGGGACAGGAGGTGGCGCGATGAGCGCGGCCGCCGCCGAAACACCGGCCGCTTCGGGTCCGAACGAGCCGTACCGCGGCATCGAGGAGTTCCGTTTCATCGACGCCCCTATTTTCTTCGGCCGCCAGAATGAGGCATCGGCGCTGCTTCGCCTCGTCACCATCTATCGCGGCGTGTTGTTGTTAGGCGACTCGGGTGCGGGGAAGTCATCACTGATCAACGCAGGCCTGATGCCCATGGCGGTCAAGGATGGTTTCGCGCCGGAGCGCATTCGCGTGCAGCCGAAAGCGGGCGAGGAGTTCGTCATCGAGCGCATCGCGCCCGCGGATGATTCGCGGTATCTCACGTCGATTTTCGCGGACAAGGGTGATGCGCGGCGCATCGGTATTTCCGCGGCCGAGTTTCGCAAACGCATCGACAAGCGCTGCGTCCGGAGAGCCGGCGGTGTGCGGCCGCTCCTGGTGCTCGATCAGTTCGAGGAGCTCGTCACGCTGACAGAACAGCGCTTATCGACGGCGGAGGCGGCGGCGGTCTACGACACGATCACGAACACGCTGCTCGATCTGCTCCGCGATGACACGCTGCCCGTGAAATTGCTGTTTGTCTTTCGCGAGGATCACTACGCGAAGCTGAGCAAGTTCTTCGCGCGCCATCCGAATCTGAGCGACCACTCGCTGCGTATCGAGCCGCTGCACGTGCGCGAGCTGCGCACCGTCATCGAAGGGCCGTTCAAGAGCAACGAGGTGACATTCGATCACGGGCTTCCTGAGCCTGTCATCGAGAGTCTCGTCAATGAGTTCACGAAGCGGAGCGAGAGCGATCTCCTGAACCTGAGCGAGGTGCAGATCGCCAGCCTGCGCTTGTGGCGCGACCCCGATCCCGAGAAGACGCTGAAGTCGTTGGGCGTGCGCGGGATTCTCGAAGCGTACTTCGAGGATGCGATCGACGCCGTGCCGTTCCATTTGCGCCACGCCGCAATCGCGCTGCTCACGCGCATGGTCACGTCGTCGAACACGCGCAACGTTGTTTCGGCCGATGAGTTGATCGCGGACCTCGGCGAAGAGCAGAAGATCGGCAGCGCAGTCGCCCAGGTGGCGCTCGACGCACTGGAAAATACCGCGCGCGTCGTTCGCCGCGCGCGGCGGAATGAGGTCGTGATCTACGAGATCGTGAGCGAATTCCTGATCCCGTGGATCGCGCGGCAGAAGTGGCTGGCGAAGACGCAGCGCGAAACCGCGGAGCGCGAGAAGCAATTGATGCGCGCGTTCTGGGGTGTCGTCATCGCCCTCGGTATCGCGCTGCTGGCGTTCGGCGTGATCGTTTTTCGGACGTCGAGCACGAGGCTGGCGAAGGACCTGAAGGCCACGAAAGCAACATTGGAATCGACTGTCGAGCAGCACGAGGCATACGCCAAAGATTCGGAAACCCGTGAGAAGAAACTGAACGACGCGCTCCTTGCGGCAAAAAATGAAGCGCGTATGGCGGTGGCTGCGCAGTCACAGGCGCAGGCGCAGGCGCAGCTCGATCTCGCGAAGACGCAGAAGGAGCGCGATGACGCAGTACTGCAGCTCGGGAACGCGATCAAAGATCGCGACGATACGTATGTCTTCGTTAGGAAGTTTCGCGAGGATTGGGTCGTAGCGAGTGAAAGGATTCCCGTGCTTCAGAAGGAGATCGGGGATCTGAAGGCGGAACGCGACAAGCTGACGAAGGAGCGGGACGCGCTGAAGGAAGCGTCAACCGCACCGGTGCCGTCGTCGTCGCCGGCCCAACCTGACCGCACGGTTACGTATTACGGCATGACAGTGCGCGAGCAGACGCCGCAGGAACGCGAAAAGGCAGAGAGCGATGGCGTCCTGGTAGCGAGTATCGCTCCGGGATCGCCTGCCAGCGAAAGCAAGGTGAAAGCTGGCGACCTCATAAGAAAAATCAACGAGCGCAGGATCTGGAGCCTCGATGGGTTCAACCTCATCATGAAAGCGGCGAAGCCCAACTCCACGGTCAAGCTGGAGACTACGAATGCTGGTACCAGTGTCAGATACCGGTTCCTTAAGACTCCAAAAGGATGATGACATGACCCGCTTAGAGAGGAGACCTGCGTGACCCAAGGACGGCATTCACGAGGTAGCCGACAGAATCCGGCTCAATGCATTTAGGCGCTGGATGTAATAGGACTCGAAACGTGTCGGATCGCATTCGTCAGCGATGATGCGCGCGCTCGTCAATCGACCCATCGATACGAGTTGCATGGATATTTGTCCGAGGGCGTGGCATTGCGGATCGACGACTCCTTCGTCTCGATGCGTTGCGATCCATGCGCGGCGCAGTCTGGCTTCTGCGGTGTTTCGATCTCCGTGCGCGGCAGCGAACGCCGCTGCTTCGATGACGACGTTTGCGCCTTCTGTGTCGTATTGCAACTGGCTTAGGAACGCAACCCGTTCGGGCTCTTCACCGGCAGCAATGGCGACTCCGGCCAGCTCGGCGAGCACGTCATCGGAGTAAGTGTAGTTGCCCATGGAAGAAGCGATCTCGTTCGCTTTTGCTCTCGCGATGACGATTGCGGCTTTTCCTTTTACGCCATGCGCCTGTGCCGCAACGGCAAGTCTGTGAAGAGCGGAAGCTTTGTAGGTCCATTCCTCGTGATGTCTCTGATCAAGGGTCGCGTAAACCCGGAACGCGGTCATGAAATCACCTTTCGTCGCCGCCATTTCCACGAGATCTTTCAATGTGGCCTCCTCGGAGGAGACATAGCGATCCAGGGCGGACAACTCCAATGCGCGATTCCACTGGCCGGAACGGGCCATCGCTCGCACGACCTCGTCGACCTGCAAGTCGGACTTCCACTGAGGCATGGAATCCCACAAACCGTAGCGCCAAAGCAGGTCTCCAACTTTCGACTCGAACCAGGACGGATGGGACTGCACGATTGGGTGATCGCGGTAGTACGGAGCGATCTTTTCGAACGCGGTTTCCAGCATTTGTTTCGCTTCTGCGGAACGGCCCGCTCGATCAAGGACCAGCGCCGCTTCGCCGAGTTCCGTCGAGCTCTCGAATAGGTTTCGTTGCGCGGTGAGCCGGTTGATAAGTTGCGATGTGCGTGCGTAAGGCTTTCGCAACGAGAGTGCCGCGTCCGTGAGAAAGATCAACGCAGACGGGTCCTTCGGTATCGCCGCTTCGCCGGTCGCCATCAAATTCTGCAGTTCCCCGGCATCTCCGAGATCCTCGAAGGAACGGGCAATTGCTGGTAGCTCTTCACGCGCGTAATATCCGAATGAGAGCTCCTGCACTGATTTTTGAATCAGCGCGGTAAGTTCGTTCGCTTCGTCTTTGAAGCCCGCTTTGCGCAATGCATTGCGTGCGGTGAGAGCGGACTGGAATTGCTCCGCGTCGCGAAATCCATTCGCGAAAGTACTGTAGAATCCTTCGATCAATTCGCGCGCGGCGATCCGCTTCTGTATGGGTGTCCAGCCGATCACGACGACCACGATCGCCACTGCGCCGGCCGCGGCTGCGATTCGCGCTGTGACCGGACGCCATCGGCGCGCCGATGATTCACGGAAACGTGCGCGCGCGGGTAGTTCGACATTGGCGTGCTCCAATCCGAGAAATGTACCGAGGAGGGTGGTCAGCGCAGCGAACATCGCCACGAACGAGGTGTCGAAGTCCTTCGGCTTCGTAAACACTGCGCGCCATGCGAACACGACGCGATCGAAGAACCAAGGAGGTGCAAGGATTGGAAGATCGACCTCAAACGGGCGTTTTGACGCGAAGACGATCAGCAGAATCCCGACGATTGCACTCGCGATTGAGAATCCGATCGTCATTTGCCGGCCGCGCAGGCCGCGGATCCATCTCGCGCCGAGAAAACCCGCCGCCGCGCACAGAACGAGTTGTACAAAAAAAAGGCCGATGTAATCGATGATTCCGGACCGGAATGGTGCAATCCCGGCGAAAAGAAACCCGAGCGCGGCGAGCGCGAAAGACGGCGCAAAGGCGAGCATTCCACGCCAGCGCAGGCCGGAAGCGAGGGCCGCGAGCGCGCCGCCGGTCGCAGCTCCGGCGAGCACGCCCCATCCCGAGTTGCCGAGAAGTAACGCCGCCAGGAACGCGATAGCAGCTCCGAACGCGCCTCCGACCGCGCCGCGAAATGCCAGATTGAAGCGCAGCCGACGGCGCGACTGTTCGTATTGTCTCAGGCTCGTGCCGATCAGATCGTCTTTTGACTGGCCGGTCAACGACGCGGTGAGCGTCGCCACGGCGTCTTCCAGATCGTCGTTCTTCCACTGCGTGAGATCGACATAGAGCGGTTCGTCTGTGAACGCCTGGATCGAAGGGAACGCCGTATCGGCATCACGGTGGAAGTCCCTCGCCTCTGCATTCCATCGCAGGTGTCCCCGAGCCAGCACGACCAGGAGGCGTTCGCTGGGATGGCGCTCGAGAAATACGGAGATCTCCTGCTGGACCCAGGGAGAGTGCGCCGCATCCGGAGTCGCGATGACGATGAGAAACTCCGAGGCGGTGATGGCTCCTCGAAGACGTTCGGGAAGACTGCCGCCGGCGGCGAGCGTAGCCTCATCGCGAAAGACACGATAACGCCGAGGCACGTTGCTGTTCTTCGCGAATGTCTCGAGCGCGGCCTGCAGTGCGGTAGCCAGAACACGGTCGGTGCGCGAGTAAGATAGAAATGCCTTGTACTCGTATTCGTCGGACATGGGATACCTCTCTCGGCTAGGAGAGTGTCGAAGAGAGGAACTCCCTACCTGTGAGTACCAACCACGCTGGGGAGAGCAGCAGTTATGCTATGGTTTCGCATACTCTCGAAAAAATGGCTTCAGCGGGCGATGTAGACGTCTTGATTCTGCACGGCGGGCAGATGCCGCTCGTCAAGTTCCTGGAGCACTTTTTCGGGGCATTTGGCTTGGTGGCGCGCAGCGCGATTGACCTTCCGTCACAGGCAAAGGCTCAGAAAGAAAAAGTCACCCACTACATTGAATCGGCGCGACTGCTGCTCGTCCTGGTCACATTCAATGAAGAAGAGCCGTCTGCCCGCACGGCCCGCCCGAATGTCTACACCGAACTGTCTGAGGCGGAGAGCAAACGTCCTGCGTCCACCATCGTCCTTCGCGAAACAAGAGACGGGCAGCCCGTTGACTTAGGATCGAACCTGGACGGTCGGCTGGTCCTCATTCCGTTCGCGCTCGCGGCGCTGCATGAGGCCATTCCTGCGCTGGTCGGAGAGCTCAAACAGCGCGGTTTTTTCGAATCACGCAGCGGCCCCGCCGAATCATTCGAAGCCGGTGAGATTCTCAACCGGTTCCTCGACGAGATGGACAACATCTGGGACCACGAGTTCGATGACGCGTGGGACCGAATTTATCTCGCCTCGCCGGACCACGAGCGCGACTTCGCCACGACACTTGATCAATTTTTCCAACACTACCAGGCGGTGCTGAGCGCTCTGATTCGCGATAAGAAACGCGGCGCGGAACTCAAGCAGATCGCTGACGAGATGGTTGCCAAGTCGTGGGAACTCGCGTCCCGGGCGTGGGAGACCGTGGCCGACGCGAAGCGCGATTTCGCGAACAAGAAGACGCCTCGTGGCGTTGAGCCAGGCCTGCTCAAGCGCGCATTGAATGAGCTGCGCGAAGCAAAACGTTCGATGAACGCCCAGGACCGTCTTAAGCACTTCCGCAAAACCGTCGATCTCTTCGACGAATACCTCTCAGAGGCCAAACCACAACGATGAGCGTTCTTCCCGTCCACTCGCACAACTTCGACGACTACGCGGTTTTTGTCGATGCGTCGCCATTCGGCCGCGGCGTCTTCGCGGACCGGGACTTCCGCGCCGGCGAACCCCTCCTGCTTCTGTTCGGGCCCGTCATTACCTTCGATGAGGCCATTCTGAAAGGCCAGCAGGAGTCATACGCGCTACAGATTGGGCCTAGAACTTACATCGACACCGCCGAGCCGGGTTGTTACGTCAATCATTCCTGCACCCCGAACGCCGGCATCATCGATGGATTTCGGTTGACCGCAATCCGGGACATCGCCGCCGGTACCGAGATCCTGTACGACTACTCGACCACCATGCAGGAAGATCACTGGACGATGCTGTGCCGTTGCGGTACAGCTGACTGCCGCGGCCTGGTGCTGGATTTCGCTTTGCTGCCGCGCCACCTGCAGCAGAAATACCTTAGTGCTGGCATCGTGCAACCCTACATCGCCTCCGGCAGTCCATGGTTTCGAAGAGCCTCGATCGGACATGTTCGCCGGTACTGACCTCGCAGCACTCGAAACGCGCGGCTTTCTCGAACTGACCCTTTCGCCAGCCACGCGTGAGCTCATCGCACAGATCTACGATCTCGGGCGCGCTTTCTTTCGGCTACCGCTCGATCAGAAATTGCGCGACTCGTTGCAGCCTACCGAATTCGGGTACCGGCCCGTTGGTGTCGAGTATTCACAGTCACCTGATCGCAGTGACCCGATGGAGAGCTTCAGCACGAGCATCCGAACTCGTGAGCTGAGCGAACGGCTTCGCTCCGATGAAGCGATACGCCTGCAGCGACACCTCATCGAGGTGATCGAGCCGCTGGAAGGGATTGCCGAGGGATTGCTGTCGACGATCGCAGAGACTCTGGGGGGCGCCCTCGTGCTTGGCAGTTGCCGGCGTTGGTCTTCGATTCAGCTGAACTACTCACGCCCGAGCCGCGTGACCGGCCCATTCATTCACGAACGGCATGAGGACGGACACGCGCTGACGCTCGCAACCGCCACCGGACCTGGACTGGAGTTGGAACGTGAGGATGGTTCATACCTTCAGATTGATAGTCACTCAGATCGCATCATTGTCATGCCTGGCGAGATCCTGTGGCTTCTCTCCGGCGGCCGGATTCGACCGCTCTACCACCGCGTCATTTCGTCTGTCGGCCTCGACGAGCGGATGGCCCTGCTCTTTTTTGCCGATCCCGACCCGACCTCCTGCTCGCCATGGATCTCCACCGACACCAATGCTGGAATCGACATAGGTGCCCGTGTTCTGACGAACGGCGAGCGATACGGACTCGCGGGATTCGAACCGGATTAATGGGGTGCTTTGCCCGGCTGACGGCTACCCTCCGGAAGGCAGATACGGGCCGCCGGTACCGTTCCGGGGGTCCGCATCAAGCAGCATTGGTGGCCGAATTCGTGTGGGCCACCATCAGACGGGCGGCGGCAACGTGTCACGACTGATACAACGGGCGCCTAGTCCTCCTCGCCGGAGGCGTTGCTCGCGTGTATGACCTGAGCGTGTCTAGGGACTACGCGAATATGTCCCTGCCGCAACTCAAGGCCGAGGCCTGCCACACCTTGCGCAACCAACCCGAGTTGAAGCAGGTGAGCGGCATCTGCCACTGACGCTGGATCAGGATCGGGCGGAGCGACCGGGAGAGAGCGGACGGGGTGAACGGGGCCAAGCCTTGCTTTTTCGATCCGAACTAAACTACTGAGTGACAGGGCGCTACCGCTTCCAGATTTTCGCGTTCGCTAAGCGCCATAGTTATTCGCCGAAGTCCGCGGGCGCCGTATTCTTGCGGTCGTGCGAGGATGAAGGTCAGCCCCCCGGGGCTAGGACACTACCAGCCGTTGAAAAGACTTGAGGTACTGTTGAAACCGTGATGCGGTTTCTCCGGTACGTCGTGGATCAAATCATCCGGCTCTTCGCGGGCCGCGATGTCTTCATCTCCTACGCGCGTCTCGATGCGGTGAAGTACGCGCCAGCGCTGGCGCGCAGGCTGCGCGAGATCGGGATCTCGTCCTACCTCGATCAATGGGCCGCGCCGCCTGACGCGAAGCTGCCCGAGGCCATCAAGCGCGCCTTGGGGCGGAGCAGCGTACTGGCGGTCGTGGTCGGCGAAACCACGGCAGTCTCGTCGTTCGTGCGCGAGGAAGTGCAATTGTTCATTCCCACGCGCCGACCGATCGTTCCGATCGTGATCGAAGGAATGCCGAGTCCGTCGTGGATTCCGAAGATGGTGTGGGAGACCGAGACGAAATCCGACGTCGGCAAGGGTGAGGTTTCGGACGCCGTGCTTTCGCGCCTCCGCGACACGGCAGGCACGATGACGCAATCGCGCAGGCTGACGGTGTCAGTGTGGTTCGCCGTCGTGCTGCTCGCACTGGCGATGGGGGCGGTGGTGATCGCGCGGAGCAACGTGAAACGAGCGAACGTGGAAGTTGCGGCGGCGAAAAGGGCGAAAGATGCGGCCGATGCCTCGGCAAAGGCGAGCATCAGAGCACGCGATGAAGCAACGCGCGATGCCGGACATCAGCGCGCGATTGCCGACGCCACGGCCAAAGCGAACGAAGCAGGCATGCTGCTGCAACGCGAGCCGGCGAACCTCCCGCGCGCGTCGATGCTGGCCGCCGAGGCGATGCGCAGCTTCGAGCAGTTGCATGAGCGCTCCGTTGCGGCCGATACCGCGCTTCGCGATGCGTACCGGCTGCTGCCGTCGATCGACCGCACCATTTCGCTGAAGGCCAGGGATAGCGATCTGATCGTCATATCGCCCGATGGCCGATTCATCGCCGTTGAGCGGGCGAAGGGCATGGATTTCATCGCCACCAAAGAGCGCACGCGGAAGCACGTGTCGTTCGACGGTGTGCCGTCCGATGCGCTCCGTTTCATCGTCTTCAGCGCCGACGGCTCGACGGTCGCGGCGGGGCTCGTGGACGGAAAGCGATGGTTCTCGCGCGTGTGGAGTACGGAGACGGGACGATTGCTTTCGCCGCAGATCGAGCAGATGAACGATCTCGGTGTCGAGTCGCCGGGGGCAGCGTTCGCGCTCAGCTCCAATGGGCGTCTTCTCGCGACGCATATCGGTTCAGTGACGCGGGTGTGGGATACCGCCACCGGGAACCCGCTCACCCCGCCTCTGAGGGAGTCCTCAAAATACGTGAGGGTGCTCTTCGGAATCCCCGTGCAACTGCTCTTCAGTCCGACCTCGGACAACTATCTGGCCGTCTCTTCGATCGGTGTACGCGTGTGGAACTGGCGCGAAGGAACGGTATTCACTCCAAACGTCGGCCGCGATGACCTGATCATGCGGGTGGCGTTCAGCCCAGACGAACGGTTGCTCGGCTTCGCCAGCTACGACAGCGTTGGAGTCTGCGGGATCGGGTTTCCATTCCACGAAAACCTCTGGCAGGTACGCGGGATGTCGGAACCAGCAATCGCGTTCGCCGATCGCGACCGCATGGTCGCCGTCGACTTGAACCGCGTCGCCGTTTATGACGTTCGCGATGGCGAAGTGCTCGCCGCCTTTTCGCCGGGAGGCGTGTCGTTCGCACTCGACGTCCATCATGTCGTGCTCGGCGCGCTCGACGGCACGGCGCGATTTTTCGATCTCACTGGCCGCGAAGTGCTTCGCGCCGTGCACACGGAGCCCGTGAGACAGATCGGCTTTGTGCGTGATGAAAACTACGTTGTCACCGTCAGCAAGAGCGTGGCGAAGGTGTGGCGTGAGCGCGAGGAGTCGAACGATCCGCAATGGACGATGTCGGAGAAACAGTCAAAGACCATGGCGTTGTCGCCCGATGGCGCGTCGATCGCTCTGCTCGAGGCCGAGCGCGTGAGCAGCGCTATCTGGATCCACGACGCGATCTCAGGAGAGCGGAAGGCACTCAGTGTGGCGCCCGACGCCGTCGTGTCACTGAGCTTCGCGGGCCCGCAATACATCGTCGCCACTGATACACGCCGCCGCCTGCACGCGTGGAAGCGTGCCGGCAATGAGCTCGCTGTGATAACGACACCGCCGATTCAGGCGGACTGGGTCGTGGCAAGCAACGACGGAGAAACGCTGGCCATCGCCGCGGGACGAAGGATCACCATCCGCGATCATTGGCGGAGCGCTCACTCCCACGATACGACGCTGTCGCATCCGAGCCCGATTCGCAGCATGGCCTTCGAACGCGATGCGTCGAGGTTCGCGGCGGCGACGGTCGACGGCCGGCTGTTCGTATGGGACTGGCGTCGCGATGCACACACGCCGTTGCGCCGGTTCGCACACGGTGAATTCGTTACCTCCGTGACGTTTGCCGACGACTTCATCGTGACGACCGGCGGCAACAACGCAAAGGTCTGGGATCTCCGCCGCGCGGCCGGCGATCCGGTCGCGGTGCTGCGGGGCGCCGCACGCGTCTTGAGCACCGCAATCGAGCCGCTCGAAAACGTGCTCGCGATGGTGAGCGTCGATGGTCTGCTGCAACTGTGGACCGACTGGAACACCGCCGCGCCGCGCGAGATCGTTCGCATCCGCCTCGGCGCCGCTCCTCAGCACGATGCCCTGCAGGTAGCGTTCGCAGGCGATGGCCGGTACCTCGTCTCGCGCCGCGTATCGGCGCTGGAGGCACGCCTCTGGCGCCCGTCTGATCTGCTCGCGGCGACTTGCACGCAATTACGGCGCAACGTCGCGGACGATGTCTGGGCGCGCACCTGCCGCTGATCAATTCCCGCCAAATCTGATCAACCCTGGAGGTCGAGGGTTCGCGCAGGGTTAGCCAAGCAGACCCGCCGTTTCTGCCAACTCATGTCCAACGCTCACGGCGCTTACCGTTCGATCTGGTATGCCGGGTACCCGAGAGGGTACCGCTCGGGCAGATCGGAGTCCTCCGGCAAACGCACGATGCGATCTTTGGGGAAACCCAGACTCGCGTATTCGTTAATGAACGGCATCGCGTGCTCAGCTTCTTCGGGGTAGAACTCATCCTGCGTCACTGCTCGGTTCTTGCCCACAAATAGAGTGGCCTCAGGATGGGGCTCGGGTTTCACGGCCCAAGTCACTTCGTCGTTCGGAGAGAAGTCCACTCCGCATACGGTACACAAGGTCATATACGAGGACGGGTCGTAGTCAGTCGGTTAGCCTCCGCCCTGCCACACCAGAGGTCGCGGGGTTCGAACCACACCCGTCAAATTCGATCACAGTCGCCGTCCATGATGCCGAAAAACAACCGGGGCCCGCTTGCGCGGGCCCCGGCGTTACTGCTTGTACTCAGCGCCTACGGCGCCGCAGGCTGCGTGGGACGCGGATGCGCATCGTTTCCACGACCGTCAGCCATGGGAATCGGTGGGCGTAGGCCTTGGTCACGAACCGGCCGTGGCCGGCGTGGCGGGCTACTTTTACGGTGATGATCATGACGTTTCTCCTTTCATTTTTTTGATGTGTGTTTCGTTTATGCCGGGAGTTTCGGTTCCATCGTGCTGACGGCGAGGTCTTTGCCCGCCTTGAAGCTCTCGGTGACTCCGTCGAGGGCGGCGACGAGCGTCGTTACGATGGCGCGCCACGTTGCCGGGATCAGCGGGATCGCGGAGACCGCGACCAGGATCGGACGGGCCGCCGTATAGGCGGTCATCAGTTTCTGGGCGCGTTCCGCTGCCGTCTGCGGCGCCGCGGTGTGCGCCGTGACCTCGGACAGATCGATGTTGCTGACGTGGGCGTTGATGCTCTCGAACGAGACGTTGCTGCTTTCGCTGTGATGCTGTTGTCCTGTGCTCATGATGTTTTTCCTTTCAATCAGTTAAAAGTTGATGTTTGGTGGACTGGAGACTGGGGTTAGGCGGCCAGGCGCGGCGCCAGGCGCGGCAGCCGCCGGCGGCGCCAGTGGAAGCGGGCCGGCTGCTTTTTCCGCATCAGCGGCGGCGGTACGGCGAGGCCGACGTCTGACCATGCCTGAGCGACCGTCATCTGGATCGTGCTGCCTACGCCGTACTCGGCACCGGCAGCGACGACCGTGGCCGACGCGAAATCCTGGAAACCGGCGTGGGGAAACAGCATCGTCGTCAGCACGACGTACCAGATGCGGCCCGGCACCACCCAGGCGTTTCCGCCGAGGCGTATGGCGATGAGGTAGAAGGCGTGATTCGGGATCCCCGAGTTGATGTGCACGCCTCCGTTGTCATCCGCCGTGGTGACGTAGTTGCGCATGTGCGCGGGTTGCGGGTCGCGGCCGAGGACCGGATCGTCGTAGGCGCTGCCAGGCGCTTTCATGGAGCGGATGGCTTTGCCGCGGACGAGCGGACCGAGCAGACCCTTGCCGATGAGCCAGTCGGACTGCGAGGCGATCAGACCAAGCATCCACTGCTTGGTCATGATCCCGAATGCATCCGACAGATGCTCGTTCAGCGCGCCGGACTGTCCCGAATACGCAAGGCCGGCGGTGTTTTGCGTGACGCCGTGCGTAAGCTCGTGGGCCATGACGTCGGTAGCGATCGTGAAGCGGTTGAACAGCTTCCCGTCGCCATCGCCGTAGACCATCTGCCGCCCGTTCCACATGGCATTGTCGAAATTCCTGCCGTAGTGGATGGTGGAGATGAGGGGCAGCCCTTTGTCGTCAATGGACTTGCGCCCAAAGACTTTGTTGAAAAAATCGTACGTCACACCGCTGCCGTCGAACGCTTCCATCGCTTCGACGTCGCTACTGACGGCGTTGCCGTCGGCCATGACCAGCTTGCCCGGAAGGGTTTGCTTGTGATGGGCGTCGTAGACGATGCGGCGTTTGGCCGGCAGGGTTGCGGCCGTGTTGGCCGGACGTATGAGAGCGTGAGAGCGGTCTTCCGCGATGCGCGCCGTATGGCGCATCGTGGCGGCGGCCCTGACGCGTGCTTCCGCGTCGCCGTACTTCGCGACGTGCTGCTGGATGTGCAGCGGGATGGCGCTGCAACTTTGATGTATGTTTGACATGACACGAAACTCCTTTCTTAGACGGTTAGGGGGGTCGATGTTGCGCACGGCCGCGCGCAAACGCGGCCGTGCGGGTTTCTACTGCACAGTGGTATTTGTCGTCGGCTTCGGCACCTCCTTTGTTTTGGTTTTACGGCGTCCGAACCGGTTCAGGTCGCGCTTCATGTTCTCCACGTGCGCAGCGACAGAAGCGCTTCCCGCATCGCGGCCGAGGCCCTTGGCGATGGCGTAGACCTGCAGACCCTCAGCGACCGGTTTCGCCTTCCGCGCGTCACAACTGAACTTCAGGTCCGTGGCGAGCGTGAACAGCAGGTCGGCGAGCGGGACGAACGCCTCCTGGTACCGAAAGACATCGACGGTATTGTCGACGTCGAACTTATTGACCTGCCGCAGCTCCGGATCCGCCGAGACCGCCCCCAGCACCGTGGCGATGAACGCGTTCGGATATTTCGAATACGTACGAACGAATTTCGAAATGGTCCGATGCTTCGGCTCGAAGTGTGGAATGCGGGTGACGGCGTTTTTGAAGACTGCGGTGAGCTCGTTCGCCAGCTCTTGATAAGGGTTCGTGACCGGCGCCGACGGTAATTCTGCCGTGCCGCCGGACACACCTGTGACTATGATGTCAGACATGATTTGTCCTCCTTATGGACACAAAAACCGCTGGACAACGCGACGCGCGATGACTGCGGCGTAATGGCACCGCGGCGAATGGCCGTTCGACGCGGGCAATCGGCACTATGCGCATGTGCCGTTACAATCGGACCGATGCGCGTATTTTAAATCGCCTCGCGAGGAAACGGTGTGAAACAGCGGCTACAGCTAAGAACTTCTATAGGTGTGGAAGTTCAGGTGGGTTCCCTTCTGCAGAAGGTGGTTCGTCATCTAAAGACGGGGGATTCACCTTAGGAAAAGGGTATCTGGCAGACGAACGAGGGTTTGCAGCAGATGAATCAGATGTTTGAGCAGATGAGAGAAGCGTTTAAGACAGATTCACCTGGTGTTTGGGCAGATTCACGTAATGTTTGGTCAGATCCACGTGGTGTTTGGCCAGATTCACGTGTTGCTTGGTCAGATTCACGTGTTGTTTGGTCAGATTCACGTGTTGTTTGGGCAGATTCACGTGGCGCTTGGGCAGATTCACGTGTTGTTTGTACAGATTCATGTGAGGTTTGGACAGATGAACGTGGTCTTTGGACAGATTAATGTGCTGTTTGGACAGATTAAAGTGGTGTTTGACCAGAATGAAGTTGCGTATGGGCAGATTCGGAAGGTCTTGTGCCATGTAAAGATGGCATTTCCGCTTCTGAAAAAGGTGTCTAGCTATTTGACGGGGGCCGCAGCCGCTTCTGTTAGACGCCGTCTTCCAATTTAAAGTGGCTACTCCGCTTCCGTAGAAGGTACTTCGCCATCCGAACGAGGCGTTTCGGCGGCGCCGCGCGGCGCTCTTCCGGCAGCCCAGGGTTGCGCATCAGCGAAGGCTTGCGAATACTCCGGCTCTGCGATGTCAACACATCCAGGAGTGGCTCGGACCGCAAGGCGGCCTCGATGAATGCGGTGATCATCGCCGAACGGGTGATCCAGATGCCGCCGGAGGCGCGAATCTCGCCTGCCAGCCAGTCGAGCTGTCTGACCTGCCTGTGCATCAGCCAGAGCGTGATAGGGAGACCAGCGCCCGGCAGAAGCTTCCCCGCCCCGTGCTTCGATCGGGGGCGCACATCCTCGCCGCCGCCCGGAGGCTCCTCCTCACGCATATCGTCCAGCTCCCCGGCGACCTCGGTGCGCCGCCCCCGCATCCGTAATCAGGGACCCGGCCGGTGGGAGATGGTGGTCTCTCACCGGTCAACCTCGGGGATTGCCGGCAGCGTGAAGCGCGCCGAGGAGCTGGCCAGAACTTCGTGTAGGAACCTCCGCACCCAGGCCATGGCGCGGCGTATCGCGTTCGGCGATGCCGTGCCGGACACGGTGGCCTGGAGGTATTCGACTGCCTCGCGAACATTCGCCGGAACGTCGTAGCGCCCCAGGATGGCGAGCTTTGCGCAGAGTGAACGCGCATACTCAACGTCGCCGGTCATCTCGAAGACGACGTCGTGGATGTCGACGAGAACCGCGACCGCTTCCTGGACCAGACCGCGGTCGAGAAGCTTCGGATAGGCATTGCAAAGCGCGATGACTGCCTTGTCGAGGTGGCCGCGTTTCCGTTCAAGGCCGGCGATGTTCGAAATGGCCCGCTCGATCTCCCCGGTCATGCGGAGCCGCGTCATCTCACTCAAGCCGCGCGCGAGGTAGTCGTTCGCCGTGTCGAGGTCATCCAGCCGAAGCGCGCAATGTCCGAGGTTGTGAATGATGCGTGCGCACTCGTGATCGTCTTCGAGGCGAAACGCCTCCTCATACGCTCTGAGGTACCAGTCGCGCGCTCGCGCAACCTCGTCCTGCGCCAACGCGATCATGGCGTGCGTCTGAATGGCATCGAGATAACGCCGCGCCTCGCCATGCTCCGCGAAAACGGGGATGCTTTTCGCCAGGGCGGCTTCCGCTTCCCGGAAATGATTGGAGCTGCTCTCGACCAGGGCGATCAGCAGGAGAGCGGAGGCGTAATCGACGATGAGAACGTCTTCGGAAGAGAGAATCGCGGCGGCGCGGGATGCGGCCGCGAGGGCTTCGTCATTGCGATTGCCCGCCATGTAGAGGGCGTTGCCGTGCTCCTTCCACGCCGTTCCCTCGAGTTGCGGGCGGAGAAACGACGGCGAATCGGGCACCTGCACGCCGGAGAGATGCGTCACGACGAACGTGGTCAGCTCGATCGCAAACCACACATCGGTATCGAGCGCATCGTGCGCGCGCGCGAGGAGTGCGTGAAACGTCCCCGAACGATGCCATTCCGGGTTGGCCTGGAGGAGAGTTTCCCGGTCGGCTACGGCCGCGTCGCCGAGGGCGATCGCGGCCTGGCAGCCGATTCGGGCGTCATCATTGAGAAAGGCAAGGTACTCGCGCGTTTCCACGGCACACCGCCTAGAAGATGACGATTTCCTTGACCAGCTTCTCGGGATCCTCGATGAGGATGCGGCAGCCATCCTTTCGGACATCGGTGAGGTACTTGTCCATCGTCAGGGCGCGGCGGACCACCTCGGCGAAGGAGACATTCCGTAATTCGGAGAGCTCCCGAAGGGCACTGACGGCATCCTCAGGGAGTGTAATGGTGGTCTTGATGCCACCGCGAGCTGTTGACTTTGGCATGCGATACCTCCTTTTTTCGTCGTGAGATAGACATCATATGTCCTCACAACGGGAAATGCAACACGAGGATACGGCACACGAACGGTTGGCATACGGTCACAGAAGGTGTATCTTTCAGGTTCCCTGGAGCTGAGAGAGAGCGTATGGATGACTGGGCGTTCGACCTCGCAGATCCCCTGCTGGACGGGTTCCAGGAGGATCAGTTGATGCTTGCGCACATCCCCGGCGTAAACGACGCCGTGGCCTGGAAACTGCGCGAGATCAAGCGCAACCCGAGTTGGGCCGGGTCGGTTCGTAACGTCGATAGCGACGTCGTGTACGTAGCGAAAACCGGCCAATACGCCAGCGGTGCTCCTCCTCTGCTGATCGCGTATCTGCTCGACCAAAAGCGGCGGATCATCCGGCTGTGTGTCCTCTGCAAAGCGGACGACGATGTCGATGACCGTATCCGCCGTGCACTGCTCCGGCGAAACGGCCCGGGAGGCCACTAGCTGCCGGCGGTACGCCGTGCGCGCACCAGCGCCTCGACCTTTTGAACGTCGGCGACCGTCACGCGGCGAAGCGGCGGCAGGTCGGCGGGCGTGGGGCGGGAAGTAGCCCTGTTGGCCGGTGTGCCTTCGTCATTCCTGACGTCAGTTTTCACAGGTTCTCCTACGGAGGTGTGTCTCGGCGGACTGGTTTCCCTACCCTCTTTGGAGTGACGAATGGCGGGATTTCCCCCCATGCGAAGGGAGCTGTTTCACGCGGAGACGCGGGGGCGCGGAGAAAGGGGGGTGATCTCTCCGGCGAAACTCCGGCCGTCGGCGAAGCCGGCGTGAGAACCGTAGCCCACGGGTTCACCCGTGGGGATAGGGAGTGCGTATCGATTTGTGAGCCCGCCTTGGCGGGCGAGAGAATGCTTTCTTTCGCCCGCTAAAGCGGGCTCACGAGACGCGCAACCCGTAAACCCCCAGCTAAAAGCTGGGGGCTACGGTTCTTACGGCGGCTACGCCGCCGGGTGCATCCTGAGCAAATCGGCGGTTGTCGATTTTTCACAGGCGGACCGAGCATCAGCGGGCACAGACACTCTTGTCTGTGCCACATTGGCTCTCGTCTGTCGCGGCAGTTGCGCAAGTACGGCAGGATCGGTGTGGCACAGACACTCTTGTCTGTGGCTTTGGCAAGGTCCGCAGCCGCGTCGTCAGTGCGCTGCCTGGTGCTCCGCCTGCAGCTTCTTGTGCTCGGTGATGATCTTTTCCTGCAGGTTGCGCGGGACTTCCTCGTAGTGCGAGTGCTCCATGTGGAAGCTGCCGCGGCCTTGCGTGATCGAACGCAGGGTCGAGCCGTAGGTCAGCATCTCGGACAGCGGCACGCGCGCTTTCACCGTCTGCGCGTCGCCTTCGGCGTCGACGCCTTCCACGCGTCCGCGGCGTGAGTTCAGGTCGCCCATGATGTCGCCGATGTACTCGGCAGGCGCGGTGATATCGACGTGCATGATCGGTTCGAGCAGCGTCGCGCGGGCCGCTTCCATCGCCTGCTGATACGCGAGCGAGCCGGCGATCTTGAAGGCCATTTCCGACGAATCGACGTCGTGATACTGGCCGTCCTTCAGTCGGACGCGGAAGTCGACCATCGGGAAGCCGGCCAGGAAGCCTTTCTTGCGCGCGTCCTGGATGCCCTTCTCGACGGCCGGGATGTACTGGCGCGGGATGGAGCCGCCGAAAATTTCGTCGACGAATTCGAAGTCGGCGCCGCGCGGCAGCGGCTCGACGGTGATCTTGCAATCGGCGAACTGCCCGTGGCCGCC
>Ga0157375_10000383_pt1 | contig 40397 bp, 27 predicted proteins | sample M35metaG_FD_115311 | JGI IMG/M metagenome (GOLD analysis project Ga0157375, IMG submission 115311) | Miscanthus rhizosphere microbial communities from Kellogg Biological Station, Michigan, USA - M3-5 metaG | ecosystem: Host-associated > Plants > Roots > Rhizosphere > Soil | place: USA: Michigan...
AGCTTGTGATGGACATTGCTCAGAAAAGAATCGCTATTTATGACAAGCAGGGCGAGCAACATTATGATATTATTTCTGCCTTTATTAAATCCATCAGGGGTAGCGATCCGAACGCGGGACTATATTGGCTGGCAAGAATGATAGAGGGGGGCGAAGACGTGAAATTCATTGCGAGAAGACTCCTGATCCTGGCAAGTGAGGATATCGGCAACGCCAATCCCACAGCACTGGTCATGGCGAATACCTGCTTTGATGCGGTGAACAAAATCGGCTATCCGGAGTCGGCCTTAATTCTGTCGCAGTGTGTTACCTATCTGGCTTCTTCCCCAAAAAGCAATTCTTCCACAATTGGTATTGGCGCGGCGCAGGAAGCGGTTAGACGTTATGGCGACTTACCGGTTCCGCTTCACATCCGTAATGCCCCCACCCGACTGATGAAGGATTTGGATTACGGGAAAGGCTACCAGTACTCACACAACTACGAAAATAATTTCTCGCAGCAGGAATATCTTCCGGCGGAGATTTCCGGATCCGTATTTTATGAGCCCGGCCAAAATGCAAGGGAAGAGGAATTGAGAAAATTCCTGAAGTTGCTTTGGAAGGACAAGTATAAGTATTGATCAGAGCGGCTGGTACAGCAGCGGAAAAAATTGGCCCTCCATCTTTTCGCCTTTCGCAACAGGAGGAACACCCTCCAGCATCGGCGAATCTGAATCAGACTTCACACCGTCTGCGAATGCATTGATCACAAATGCCCTTCTTGCCTGGTTCGATTTGTTTTCCCCCGATCCGTGCAGGGTCAGTGAATGATGGAAAATGGCTTCTCCAGCCTTTACTTCTACATGCACAGGTTTAAATTCCTTCTTCTGTTCCTCATTCAGATAATCCATGATTCCAAGTAAATCGCCGGCCAGGTTGGGCTTATCGAGCAATCCCCAGCGATGACTTCCGGGCACATATTGCAAGCAGCCATTTTCAACCGTTGCATCGTCCAGGCTACACCAACAGGTGAGGTGCGCAATGGGCTTGGTGCGCGTCCAATATGAATAATCCTGGTGCCATGCCACCACGCCGCCTTTTTTTGGCGGCTTCCAGAACAACTGATCGTGCCAGAACCTAACCGTGCGGTTGCCTAACAGCTGACTGGCAGCAACCAGGAAACGAGGGTTCCACAAAACATCGTGAAATCCTTCAGTAATCCGCCATGCGCCCAGTGCATGGAAAAGAATGGTATCGGCATTGGTGGATTCGTTGGAATGGAACTCGTAAAATAACTCATGTCCCGGATGCTTTGGATCAGCAATCTCGGTCAGCTCTTTTCTAAGTTGAACGATCTGATGCTCATCCAACATCTTCACGCCGCCGAGATAACCATTTTCCTCAAAGAACTCAAGTTGCTCTTGACTGAGTTTATACTGCTCCCACTCATTTTGAAGTGGCCATCTGAATAAATCACCGACGAGGCGGTGAACCTGGCTGAGATCGTTGACTTTCATGGCGCTTATTTCTTGTATCTCAATTTAACAATTTTATCTATGAAACCACCCTCCCCTTTTTCAATTCAATGTATTTCGTCACCACCTCAGGAATGTCTTCCTTGTAATGAGAAATATAAATTAAGGTGACTCCCGTTTCCTCGCAAATGTGGTTGATCAATTTTTTGAGTTTTGACAGTTGAGCAGGATCCAGGCCCTGCCCAGGCTCATCCAGAATTAGCAGCGGCGGGAATTTCACAAGTGCACGAGCGATCAATGCAAGCCTCTGTTGACTCGCAGGCAGCTGACTCAGTTGGAACTCCGAAAATTTTTCGATATCGAAGAGCCGCAACCATCGCATAACAATTTGTTCCTGCTCCTCACTCAGAATTTTGAACAATCCGATCGTGTCAAAAAAACCGGATGCGACCGCGTCATGGAGCGTTTGACTCATTTCAAAATGCAGGTGCATCTCAGGACTTATGTATCCGATTTTGCTCTTGATCTCCCAGATGGTTTCGCCGGAGCCTCTTCTTCGATCAAATAAAAATATTTCGTTCGCGTAGGCCTGCGGATTGTCGCCTGTAATCAGGCTCAATAAGCTGCTTTTACCGGCACCATTGGGTCCGCTAAGGCACCAGCATTCACCTTTCATTACAACCCAGTTAATTTCATCCAATATTAGTTTACCTCCATACACAAGGTTCACACGATTCATGCGAATCAATTCTTTGAGTTCAAAGTTGCGAAGATGAGCCGCGTACGCTTGCAAGAGTTCCGCTTCAGACGCAGGATCAAATACGTAATCGGAGCCGGCATCGTGCGAATTTTCAAATTCTGATTTGCTCCTCACTGAAACCAATTCTCCACCTCGAAGTGAAGCGATATGCGTCGCTATAGAAGGTATATGCGCCGAACTGGTCATCATGATCATATGAATGCCTCTCAAAATGAGAACTGCAAGAATTTCATCCAGCATTTTTCTTGCTTCCTTATCCAGGCCAACATAGGGTTGGTCCAGCACCACCAAAAATGGATTTTGCAGTAACGCTGCTGCCAGCTGCAGCCGCTTATTTTCTCCGTTGGAAAGTTGTATGAGGGGTTCATCCTGCAATGACTCCAATCCCAGCAGCCGGACGGTTTCAACAAATGGGCCAGATCGGCGAAACGCTTCCTCGCCGAGCCATTGCTTCACCGTCAACGTTGTTTCAGAATCATAAGAATTGTAGCGCTGCTGGTAATAAAAATCAGATGTATTGGAACGATTCTTAAAGTGATGCTGCTGGGCTACAAATACAAGGGGTCCTTCGGCGTCTGATTTTATCATATCGAGTCTTCCCCTGAAAAAATGCTTTCCCACCAGGGTCTCGGCCAATATCGTTTTTCCGCTACCCGATTCTCCTGTAAATACCCACTGTTCACCCCTCCTGATATTAAAACTGATATTATTTAATAATTTTTTCCCGCCGAGGGTGACCGTCAATCCTTCTGCTTCAAGCATAGTTGCATTCATGTTTAAAAATAGCGCAATTCAAGCGCACAAAAATGGTGATCCAATTCGTGAATTTGAAAGTATTTTTGTTGCAAGATGGCCCTGCTTACGCAAGACATATTATTGATACTGAATGAAGCGGATCCGATGGGGTTGATTAAATCCGGTTCGCCGAAAGACGAGTATTTGCCTGAAGCAAAAGCCATTGAAGGCAGGCTTGCCACAATGAGTTCCATCGACGACACCAGGGAGCTGGTGCATGGCGTTTTTGCAGATTGGTTTTCAGATGAATTGGCAGGTGAGCCTGCCCGCTATGCTGAACTCGCAGAGCGTATTTATACCCTGAAATCGGCGCAACATGCAAACTCCTTTGACTCAGGTAATTTTATAGAATGGAAATTGAAAACATTTGACAGCCTCAGTCCCAGGGAATTATATGCCATCCTGCAATTGCGTATCGAAGTGTTTTCAATTGAACAAAATTGCATTTACCAGGACGCTGATAATAAAGACTTTGAAGCCTTTCATTTGATGGCCTGGCGACAGGAAAAACTTATCGCATATACGAGACTGTTACCTCCATTTATTGCATACGACGAGGCTTCTATTGGTCGCGTCGTTACCTCTCCTTCAGCGCGCGGTACCGGCATCGGCAGAAAACTCATGGAAGCCTCAATGGCCGCTATGCATCAGCTTTACGGCAAAATACCCATACGCATAGGCGCACAATTTTATCTCGTTAAATTCTACGAATCTTTTGGCTTTGTTAAAGTAGGAGATCCTTACTTAGAAGATGGAATTGAACACATACACATGCTGCTTCAATAGCTTTAGAAGCTTAAAAACCAACCCTCATCAGGCCAATATATTTTCCCCCATTTAAAATATTCTCCTCCGCAGTCCGTTATTAATTGTGTCCATTACTTATTGAAAACGTAAATCCGGTATCATGAAATATTTTGTACTCACATGGCTGAGAAAGCGTTATGTTTTTGTCTCAGCGGTACTTCTGCTGGCCTCTTCAAAATCCTATAGCCAGTACGTATTTTTCGGTAAACCCGTTTATGAAATAGGTATTAATATCGGGCCTTCAAACTTCCTCGGAGACGTAGGTGGTACTCAAGGTAAGGGTCAGACCTTTATCAAAGACAACAACCTGTCGATGACAAAGTTGATGAAGGGACTTTATTTTACCGTTCGCCCGAGCGAGTTTATCGGATTTAACCTCGCCGCTAATTTCGGCACCCTTGAAGGATGGGATAGTATCATCGTCGGAAAGGGTGGTCTTGAAGAAGCGCGCAAGGATAGGAACCTCGGATTCCGTTCTTCACTTTGGGAAGTGGGACTTACCGCAGAAATTTATCCAACAGTTTTAATGGAAGAAGACGATCAGGACCTGACGCACAAATTCAGGCCTTATGCAATCCTTGGTGTGGGTGTCTTCCATTTCGATCCCAAGGGACTTTATAACGGACCATATGGACAAGAATGGGTAAGGCTTCAGCCTCTGCATACCGAAGGTCAGGGAATGGCTAATCACCCTGGACGTAAAGAATACAATCTCACCCAGCTGAATATTCCGATGGGTGTTGGTTTGAAGTATTACCTGTCTCAAACCTTAAGCGTAGGTGTTGAAGTGTTGTTGAGGAAGACCTTTACAGATTACATTGACGACGTTAGTACCACTTATGTCGATCCTAATGATTTCTATACTTATTTCGGTGCAGGTTCTTACACTGCACAGGTGGCTGAAGCGATGTCCAATAAAGCGATCGGAGGTTATAGCAGACCTGCATACGGTCCTGGTGACAAGCGCGGCACCACCACAAATAACGATGCCTACTTTTCTGCAACACTTAAACTTGGAATTCGCTTAGGCGGCGATGGTAGTAATAACTACACCAGCCAGACGCGATGTCCCGTGTTGAGGTTCTAGAAGTAGCTTTCCACTACAACATCACTAACCCGATTCGATTCCGGTCAACAGCCGTTGCTCGACAAGATACTTGCGATCCGTACCCAATGAAACATTGGTAGAAAGGGATTCATTCCAGTGTTTCCATCGCAATCAACCACTGCAGGTTCTCTACGGGGCCTGCGGTGGTTACCAGAATGAAATCCAATCCTACCAATATGAAAAAAAATGTACAACTCAACCTCCTGTACATCCGGACTACCATCGTGGTGATCCTGGTAATCCTGGGGTTGATCCTGAACGCGTTCAAATGAAGCGTGGGTCAGTAAAAGATCTTTCAAACATGGAAGCCGGAAAACGCCGGCGAAACTTGTAGAGGCAAAGCATATAATAAAAGAATTAACACCAAGACAGCAAGAAATCACATTCCTGTGAAAAACCAGCTCCTAGTTTAGCTTTTTTATTTCACCATGCTTTGCCTTTTTTATTTTCTCCAACACCCAAATCACCAACGCCGTTACCAACATTCCAATAAGAGAGCCCGCCGCAACATCAGTAAGAAAATGCTGCCCGAGGTACATCCTCGAATAAGCTACACCGACCGCGTAAAAAAAGAGAAGCACCATATTTAACCGGGAAGGAAACAGCCAACTCAGCAACAGTGCAATGCTAAATGCTGAAGTCGTGTGCCCGGAAGGAAAACTACTGAGGAAATAAATTTCAACGCCATCAATGAAATGCAATTTCGAATCATCGTTAAGAATAGCGCGAGGCCTTAATGCATCTCCAAAGAAATAATTCTTCATCACCTGTGCCACGATAGAAGTCAGCGCGTAAGCAGCGAGTGCCTTCCAGCCTGCATTACGATTCCACCAGAATAAAACAACGATGAGCGCGATATAAAATAAGCCATCTCCCAGGTGTGTGAAATACTTGAAGAACTGATCCAGGAATGCATTGTGATGGCCATTGATCCACAAAAGCGTTTCAACTTTTGGAACATTGATGAGTATATAGGCAACCGGTATCCCTGCAAGAAGGTAAAGCGTCCAAAGTAACCAGGTCTTCCTGAGTATTGCGGCCATGTTATGATATTTCCTGTTGAATGATGGTCTGCCTGGCGTTCTTAAAGGGCGAGCTGAATACAAATATGAGTCCCACCAGGGAAACGATCAGGGTGATGAGATAAAACCAAAAGCTGATGGTGATGGCAACCGGTCTGCTCAGTCCGAAATACAAAGCTCCATAGTAAAATGTCAGCTCCCTCGCTCCCAGTCCTCCAATAGTAAAAGGAAAAATAGCCACCACTGAAGAAACCAGGAACACCAGGAGGTATTCTGTATAGTGATCATCAATTCCGATGGCCTTCATGATACATGCAGCACAAACCAATTGCAACATCTGAACCAGCATACCCTCCCAATTCGTGATTTTAAAGCTGGGAAGGAATTCGGCAAAATATCTTCTATAAATGAAATAGTACACCACTGCAGCAACAACCAGGAAAACCAGAACTGAACCGATGATGAAGGGTTGTTTAAAAATGACGAGGGCCAGCACGCCACTCAAAATGCCAAGCGCCACTACGCCACTCACGCGATCCAGGAATACAGCCCAGAATAATTTCTTAATCGCTATTTCAAACCTGCGATTCAAAACAAAGATCTTGTAGCCGTCGCCTCCTATGCCGCCAGGGAGAAACATATTGTAAAACATACCCAGCCAATATAGACGCGTATTCTCCTTGTCGGATAAATTCAAACCCGTATTTCTGAAGAAATGATTCAGTCGAATGGCAGACACCCATTTGGAAATTGTAAAAAATAAACCGGCCAACATGATCCAATAGGGATTGGAATGATTGAACCGATCCATCAAATCAGAAATCTGGATCTTTCGCAAAACCAGGTATAGAAAAAGGGAGCTAAAAAGAATTTTGGCGGTGAGCTTAAGAAGATTCAGCCACCGCTTGTTGTTTGCCATTAAATATGCGTCTTATGGTATATGTTTTCTTATTCTGGCTTTCGAAATATGTACGGACGTTGATCTCGGCCAGGATTCCGATCGTGATCAGCTGTATGCCTCCCAGCAGGAAAATAAGACCCAGGATGAGAATCGGTTTGCCCCAGATATCATGTCCAAGGATCTTGAGAATCAACAAATACAAATTAATAAGAACACCCAGGCCAAAAGAAATGAAGCCCATCGTTCCAAACAGGTGCATGGGTTTCTGAATATACTTCCTGAAAAACACCATCGTTATCAAATCGGCCATGACCCTGAAAGTTCGGCCCAGTCCATATTTCGAGGTTCCGAATCGCCTGGCGTGGTGCTGCACGTCAACCTGTGTGATTTTTGCGCCGGCCATAGCAGCAAGCACAGGAATAAATCGATGGAGTTCGCCATAAAGGCCCAGGTCTTCAGCAATTTCTCTTCTGAATACTTTGAGCGTACATCCATAGTCTTTAATATACACACCCGTCATCCGCCTGATCAGCGAATTTGCGATCTTGCTGGGAATTTTTCTCAGGAACATGCCGTCTTTGCGATTCGCCCGGTTACCCGCCACCACATCCCAGTCTTCGTCCTTCAACTTCGCCAACATCATTGGGATGTCACGCGGATCATTTTGAAGATCGCCGTCCAGCAGAGCAATGTATTTTCCTTTGGCGTGATCAATACCTGCCGTCATTGCCGTGCTCTGTCCATAATTTTTTCTGAGTTCAACTAACCTCACCTGGTCAGTGGCGCAGCGCACAATTTCTTTCGGCGTTGAATCTGATGAGCCGTCGTCTACAAAAACGATTTCATAATCCAGGTTTCTGAGCGCGTCGGAAACGGCAATGATCATGGGCTCGATATTTTCGACCTCATTCATTACCGGAATCACGACTGACAGTTCTTTCATTGTGCAAAGATACATTTTATGGTATATGGTATTGGGTATTAGGTATTGGGAAATACAACTCTATCCCAATACCCAATACCTAATACCGTATTTCTTATGCCGAAGGAAACCAATCAACCTCTTTTCCTTCGCCATGCCCATTCAGAAATATTTTTGCTGCTTCATCCCAGTCGTTGATCCGATCGTAATCCTGGATGTCTGCATTATGCGGGGAAGAAAACAGATAAGGCTTGCCTTTGAAGTGAACAAGATTTCGGACGTGATCATCAATCATGAAATCCCCCTGTACCATTCGCTTGTCACCGCAAAGCACCAATTGACGCCAGGAAAAAAATGGAAAATATTCCAGCAGCCATTCTAATTTATCCTTCAGCGAATTTGGAAATTCAGTAGCCGCGGAGACAATGAAAATTTCATACTTCTCGTTCATCTTTTCCAGGGTTTGTACGCTGCCCTTCATAACGGGGAGGTTTCTGAAAAACCCTGGCTCAAACAACCTTGCCCGGATCAGGGCCCGGTGTTCTTCGGGAAATCCCTTTACCCACGAACCACCAATGGTCCGTGCAGGATCAAATCTTCCACCATATTCCTTCTGGTACCATTCGATCATTGCACCCATGGGATCTGCAATCACTTCATCCATGTCTATTAAAACTCTTTTCATGCAATGCTTTTAAGCTCTTCCTTTAAGAATTTAGCCGTATGACTTGATTTTACATACAACAATCCCTCCGGAATACCCTGGTACAGAACATATCCGCCAGCATCGCCTCCTTCAGGTCCCAGGTCAATAATATGATCCGCCACTTTTATCACATCGAGGTTGTGTTCAATAACCAATACTGTATTGCCACGATCAACCAGTTTGTTGAGCACATCCAGCAAATGCTGAATGTCCTGGAAGTGCAGGCCCGTCGTGGGTTCATCCAAAATGTAAAAAGTCTTACCCGTATCCTTCTTGCCCAGTTCCGTACCGAGTTTTACGCGTTGGGCTTCGCCACCGCTAAGCGTAACCGCAGATTGTCCCAGGTTGATGTATCCCAAGCCCACTTCCTGCAACACCTTGATCTTGCGATAGAGGTAAGGAACAGCCTGGAAAAATTCAACCGCCTCATCTACCGACATATCCAATACGTCACTGATAGATTTTCCCTTGTACCTGATCTCGAGTGTCTCCCTGTTGTACCTCTTGCCGTTGCATTTTTCACAATGCACATACACGTCAGGAAGAAAATTCATTTCGATGACGCGCATGCCGCCACCTTCACACATATCACAACGACCACTTTTAACATTGAACGAAAACCTGCCGGGAGTATAACCCCTGATCTTTGATTCAGGTATGGCGGCAAATAGTTGACGGATATCGGTGAAGAATCCGCAATAGGTTGCCGGATTACTGCGCGGAGTACGGCCAATAGGCGATTGGTCAATTTCAATGACTTTGTCAATATTGTCCAAACCTTTGATGGACTTATATTCCATCGGGTTCATTTTACTCCCGTAAGCATGTATGCTCAGAATAGGATAAAGTGTTTCGTTGATGAGCGTTGATTTGCCACTACCACTTACGCCCGTGACAAGGATCAGTTTTCCAAGCGGTAAAACGATGTCAACATTTTTCAGGTTATTTCCCTTTGCGCCCTTAAGTTCAAGTGTTTTTCCGTTTCCCTTTCTTCGCTCATCCGGCACCGTTATGCTCTTCTCACCCACCAGGAATTTGGAAGTTTCAGAATTGGAATTGAAGACGTGACGGGGATCTCCCTGCGTCACAATTTGTCCGCCAAATTTTCCAGCCCTTGGACCGATGTCCACGAGATGATCTGCCGACAGCATAATGTCTTTATCATGCTCTACAACCAATACGCTGTTACCGAGGTTGCGCAAATTTTTGAGTGCATCTATGAGGCGATGATTGTCACGCTGGTGTAAACCAATGCTGGGTTCATCCAAAATATACGTGATTCCCTGCAACTGGGATCCAATTTGTGTAGCCAGCCGGATGCGCTGGGACTCGCCACCACTAAGGGTTCTGGACGGTCTGTTGAGCGTGAGATAGGTCAACCCGACGTCAAGGAGGAACTGGAGGCGTTCCCTGATTTCTTTTAAAACATCTTTCGCGATGGTTCTTTGTTTCTCGCTCAACCTGGATTCCAAATCAGCGAACCACAGTAGTAGCTTGTCCAGGTTCAGATTGCTGAGCTCCGAAATATTTTTATTGTCCACGCGAAACCAGAGGCTTTCTTTTCTGAGCCGGGTTCCTTCGCAGGTGGGACAGGTTTTCAACTCCATGTATTTTTCCACCCAGTCGCGCAACAATTCGCTGGTTGAACTCGCGCTGAACCACCGCTTCACCATATTCACGATTCCTTCGTAGGGCGCATCGGTGGGGGCACCTGCCGCCTCACCATCAACCCCCATGTCTACTTCAACAGCTTCGTCTGCCGCTGCATCCTCCTTTCCGTAAAGCAGGAGATTGAGTGATTTTTTTGGAAGCTCTTTGACAGGCTTGTCGAGATTGATCTTATATTTTTTTGCAAGTTGTTGCACCTGCCTGAATACCCATGCTTCGCGCTCTTCACCAAGCGGTGCTATGGCTCCCTCATTCACGGATTTTGACCAGTCGGGAATAATCGACTCCATGCTCACCTGGTAAACAGATCCGAGGCCCTTGCAGGTTGGACAGGCGCCATAGGGTGAGTTAAATGAAAACGTGTTGGGAGAAGGTTCTTCATAACTGATGCCGGTGTCTCCACACATCAGTTGCCGCGAATATTGGACCACTACGGAGCCTTCCGGAGGGTCTTCACCTTTTGCAGCAGCCTTTACCTGTTTTTTAATTGTGGGCTCGGGTCCACTTTCTACCAACAGAAACATGAGATCCTTGCCTACTTGCAACGTCTTCTGAACACTTTGACTAAGGCGAAGGCGCATCTTTTCGTTCAGTTCCATCCTATCGATCACCATTTCAATGTCGTGGATCTTGTAGCGATCCACCTGCATTTTTGGAACCAGGTCTTTCACTTCACCGTCTATGCGAACTTTCAGGAATCCTTTTTTGCGAATATCTTCAAAGAGTTCCCGGTAGTGGCCCTTTCTACCTCTCACCAATGGAGCAAGCAGACTTATTTTCCTTCCCGTAAACCGGGTGTAAATATTTTCAATGATTTCTTCTTCAGAGAATTTCACCATCTTCCTGCCGGTATTGTAGCTGAAAGCCTCGCCAATCCTGGCATAGAGCAGGCGCAGGAAATCATAAATTTCGGTGATGGTGCCAACCGTTGACCGTGGATTTTTGTTGGTCGTTTTTTGTTCGATGGAAATAACGGGTGAAAGCCCTGTGATTTTATCAACGTCGGGGCGCTCCATATCGCCAATGAACTGACGTGCATAAGCGCTGAAGCTCTCCATATACCTCCGCTGGCCCTCGTTGTAAATGGTATCGAAAGCAAGTGAAGATTTCCCACTCCCACTCACCCCCGTGAATACCACGAGTTTATTTTTGGGAATACGGATATCGATGTTTTTCAGATTGTGTTCCCGCGCACCAAACACTTCTATATATTCCTGGCCGGGAACTTCGGGAATGAGACTCCCGTTTTGCTTTTCTTTTGACATAGGAGGGGGTAAAGTTAGGGATTTGGTTGATTAGGTTGATTAGGTTAATTGAACAGCCCAGTTAACCTAATCAACCTAATCAACCCAATAAACCACAAAAACAATTTTTTATTTAAGTCAGACGTTTTATCTTTACACCAGTTCTTTACAACACTTATCAAGAAAGGCTGAGGGTAATGGCCCGAAGAAGCCTTGACAACCTGCTACCGGCTTGCCGGTAAGTAAGGTGCCAATTCCACCCCGACTCATGTGTCGGGACAGATAAGTCAGAACAAAGCTTACGATATCCATCCATAATATTATAAGCCCTTCTGACTTCAGAAGGGCTTTTTTATTTCCTGCCGGAAACGCAATTGCTCACTCCTTTCCTGATCGGTTGTTGCAGAACACTGTTTATTCAAAATTTTAAAACTGTTTAACATGAAAGCAACAACAAAAGCACTCCACAGCATTCCCGTAGATCCCTTGACCGGCGCCATTTCTGTGCCCATCTACCAAACTTCAACTTTCGTACAGGAAGCCCCGGGTCAGCACAAAGGGTTCGATTATGCCAGAACAAATAATCCAACCCGGCAAACGCTTGAGGAAATCGTCGCCCAGCTTGAAAATGGATCCACGGGCATCGCCTTCGGCAGCGGCCTCGCGGCGATCGATGCTGTTTTGAAACTGCTGAAATCAGGTGACGAAATCATTGCGGTGGATGACATCTATGGAGGTGCATTCAGGCTGTTCACACATGTTTATGAAAAATTCGGCATCAAAGTCAAATATGTGGATACCAGTAACGCCGAAAAATTATTTGATGAAATAACGCCACAAACCAGGCTCATCTGGATTGAAACGCCCACCAACCCGACCTTGAAAATTTCCGACATCAAGACCATCGCGTCCATTGCGCATGCTTCAAACTGCTTACTTTGTGTGGATAATACTTTTGCTTCACCCGCCTTACAACAACCTTTGTCGCTGGGAGCTGATCTTGTAGTGCATAGCGCGACAAAATATCTTGGGGGCCATAGCGACCTTATCGCTGGAGTGGTGGTGACGCGTGAGCCGGAGTTAGGTGCAAAAATCAAATTCCTGCAGAACGCCAGCGGCGCAATTCTGTCGCCCTTCGACAGCTGGCTTGTGATTCGGGGAATTGAAACCCTGCACCTCCGTGTAAAGCAACACTGCATCAATGCCCTGGAAATTGCGCGTTTTCTTGAGTCTCATCCGGCTGTGCGCACCGTTTATTATCCCGGACTCGCCTCTCATCCGAATCATGCAATTGCGGCCGTACAATCACAAGGATATGGCGGAGTTGTTTCATTTACTTTATGCCGCGATGAGGCAAAGCTCGCAGCTCAACTCGTGAGCAGCACGCGTTTGTTTAAACTGGCTGAAAGCCTCGGTGGCGTAAAAAGTCTGATCTGCCATCCGCCATCCATGACCCATGCCTCTATACCCGTCGAGAAACGAAGATCGTCAGGTGTAGCTGACAGTTTGATCCGGCTATCCGTGGGACTCGAAGATTATCAGGACCTTATAGATGACCTGGGAGAAGCACTCGGACTTCTCGCGCAGGAAAGGTTTGAATTGAAAAAAACGGCTTGATTAACTTATTCTTAGGCAAATAGCGGATGATTTATTGGAAAAAGATCATAGAGTCCTCTAGATTTGTAGACTATTCCATTTCACAATTCCTTTCGTCTGCGCCTTTGCTGAAAGCTCAATCCTGCCCAACTCCTTCAGGAACCATTTTATAACCATTAAAATAGAGTGATATGAGCAATCTTCATTTTGAGACACTACAATTGCATGCCGGCCAGGAAATTGATCCTACCACCAGATCCAGAGCGGTGCCCATTTATCAAACCACTTCTTATGGATTTGAAAGCACAGATCACGCCGCAAATCTTTTCGGACTAAAGCAGTTCGGAAATATTTATACCAGGATCATGAATCCAACCACGGATGTGCTGGAAAAGCGACTTGCGGCATTGGAAGGTGGTGTGGCTGCACTGGCTACAGGTTCGGGCCAGGCTGCGCAATTCCTCGCCCTGAACAATATTCTTCAACCCGGTGACAATTTTGTGTCCACCACCTACCTGTATGGCGGAACGTATAACCAGTTCAAAGTATCGTTTAAACGGTTAGGCATTGACGTTAGATTTGCGGACAGTGATGATGTCGAGAATTTTGTTCCGCATATCGACAAGAACACCAAGGCCATTTACCTCGAAACGATTGGCAACCCCAGGTTGAATATTCCTGATTTTGAAAAGTTTGCGGCACTGGCAAAAGACTATGACATTCCCCTGATCGTCGACAACACTTTCGGCGCGGGCGGATATTTGTGCCGTCCGATTGAATGGGGTGCGAACATTGTTGTTGAATCTACTACCAAATGGATTGGCGGACATGGAACTACCATTGGCGGCGTCATTGTAGATGGTGGAAATTTCAATTGGGCCAACGGAAAATTCCCGCAGTTCACAGAACCTTCAGAGGGTTACCATGGATTGAAATTCTGGGACGTTTTCGGAGAAGGTAACCCATTGGGTTTGCCAAATATCGCATTCATCATCCGTGCCAGGGTGGAAGGTCTTCGTGATTTCGGTGCAAGCCAAAGTCCCTTCAACGCATTCCTGAATCTGCAGGGCATTGAAACGCTTTCACTCCGCATGGAAAGACATAACCAAAATGCACTCGCGATTGCCCAATGGCTGGAGGATCATTCACAGGTAGACTTTGTTTGGTATCCCGGTTTGAAGAGCAGCCCCTACCACGACCTGGCCAGGAAATACCTGCCCAGGGGAGCTGGCGGCGTATTGCAGTTCGGTATCAAAGGCGGGAAAGAAAATGGAAAAAAATTCATTGATTCCCTGAAATTGACGAGCCATTTGGCTAATGTAGGCGACGCTAAGACCCTGGCGATCCATCCGGCCTCCACCACGCATGAGCAAATGAGTGATGAAGAACGTAAGGCAGCGGGTGTGGAACCGAACCTGGTTCGCATCAGCGTTGGATTGGAACATATCGATGATATCAAGGCTGATTTCGAACAGGCATTTGATGCCGTTTTTGCCAAGCAACTTGTAAACTAATCATCTGATCAACAATGCTTTAGGCGGCTTTGAGCGGTACGTTCCATCGAGCCGTCGGGGGCATAGAAAGAGCAGAAACATTTCAATTCGTAAGAATTGATGTCGTAATTTTGCATTCCAAAAATCCCGACCCCGGACAGAATTTTCGGGGTCGGGATAATTATATGGCTCAATTATTCTCATACAACCATCCCTTCACGCTGGAATCGGGGCAAACGATTTCAGGATATCACCTGGCCTACACGGCGCATGGCGTATTAAACGAAAACAAGGACAACGTGGTTTGGGTATTTCACGCGCTTACAGCGAATAGCGATCCCGCTGAATGGTGGCCCGGACTGGTTGGAAAAGGAAAACTTTTCGATCCTGGCAAATACTTCGTCGTATGCGTAAACATGCCCGGCAGCTGCTATGGAAGCTCCGGACCTCTGGAATTGAATCCTGAAACGGCCGAACCCTGGTATCATGATTTCCCCTTCTTTACCCCGCGGGATATGGTGAGGGCGTTCCAACCCCTTCGAACGCAGTTGGGCATTTCGCGCATTCATGTGGGTATCGGTGGTTCCATGGGTGGACAACAACTGCTGGAATGGGCCATTGAGGAGCCACAGCTCTTCGAACACATCATACCGATTGCAACGAATTCTCAACATTCCCCCTGGGGAATCGCATTCAATGCTTCCCAACGGTTATGTATAGAGGCGGATAGTAGTTGGCAAAACCGGAATCCGGAAGCAGGCATTGAAGGCATGAAAGTGGCAAGAGGTGTGGCATTGATTTCTTACCGACACTACGAGACCTACCAACGCTCACAAACAGAAACCAACAACAAAAAAATCTCAGATTTCAAAAGCGAATCTTACCAGCGCTATCAGGGCGACAAACTCGCGAAGCGATTCAATGCCTTCAGCTATTACAAGTTGAGCCGGGGAATGGATTCGCATAATATTGCCAGGGGTCGCGGATCAGCCGAACAGGCGCTGCGCCAAATCAAGGCAAACACGCTTTGCATCGGCATTGAAACAGATATTTTGTTTCCTATTGTTGAACAGCAGTTCATCGCGACTTATGTGCCCGGCGCCAGATTTGAAATGATCAGGTCTCCCTTTGGGCACGACGGATTCTTATTGGAATTTGAACAGATTGAAAAACTTATTTCGAAATTTTTGGAAGACACCAAGGTTAATCAGGCAGAAAATCCAGATCAGCTGGACGCCGGTTCTTCCGTCAACAAATTATCCTCCAAACATGGACGCTCATAAGCAATTAACGATTGGATTATTTGGATTTGGGGTAGTAGGTGAAGGCATCTATCGCGTGTTGCAACAAACACCTTCGCTGAAAGCGACCATCAAAAAAGTTTGCATCAAGAATCCGGGCAAGAAAAGAAATGCTCCCGCAGAACTGTTCACCACAGACAAGGACGTTTTATTAAACGATCCCGAAATCAACGTAATTGTGGAAGTCATTGACGATTCCAACGCCGCATTTGATATTGTAAGCACGGCATTAAAGGGTGGAAAAGACGTGGTGAGTTCCAGCAAGAAAATGATCGCAGAAAACCTGCCTGAATTGCTGGGTCTGCAAGAATTGACAGGGCGGTCGCTGCTTTATGAATCTGCTGCCTGCGCTTCCATCCCGGTGATAAGGAACCTGGAAGAATATTACGATAACGACCTCCTCCACTCGATGAAGGCCATCGTGAACGGATCCACTAATTTTATCCTCACGAAGATGTTTGAGGAAAAGCTCGATTTCCAGGAGGCATTGCTCATGGCGCAGCAATTGGGCTTTGCTGAAAGCAATCCTAAATTGGATGTGGAAGGATACGATGCCGTAAACAAATGGTCATTCCTCCTTACACACGCTTACGGAATTGTGGAATATCCGGAAAAACTGGTGTTCACGGGTATTCAAAATGTGCAGGGTGGCGATGCAAAAGTGGCGCGGGAAAAGAACATTGATATCAAATTGGTGGCAAATGCGCAAAAACTGCAAAATGGAAAGGTTGCTGCATTTGTGTTGCCTCAGTTTGTGAAGCACGACGACCACCTGGCATTCGTAAAGAATGAATACAATGGCGTAGTCATTGAATCGGGCTTTGCAGATAAACAATTTTTTTATGGTAAGGGCGCAGGTTCTTTCCCTACTGCATCTGCAGTACTAAGTGATCTTTCTGCGCTTCGCTATCAATACAAATACGAATACAAAAAATTGAAGCATCATCGTCCGAATGAACTCACTAATTCCTCTATGTGAAAGTATATGTGAGCTTCGACGACATAAAGTATGTGCCCCGGGAAAAATTTGAATGGATCGAGGAATGGCACGCACAGGAAGAAAGAAAATACCTGGTTGGGGTAATTTGTTTCGAAGAACTCGAAAAGAGCGCCTGGTGGAGAGAAAACAACAATTCGCTTATTCTCATGCCCGAAGCGATTATTGAAGATATGGAGATCAGAAAGTTGAAAAAGAAGAGCCTGGAATTGGCCGGCATTTTCGGCTAGTCATATCATTAATTTCCCTGAATAACCCCCCGGCGCCGCGCGCCCGGGGGGTTTATATTTTAGATTATGGATTGTTGATTGTGGATTTTAGATAATTTTGGGGCCCCATTTATTCAAGGATTTGTTAACGGGATTCGTCCCAAAAAAACGCTGTTTACCTGATGAACAAAAGAATGTTGATTTGCCTGTTTTTCTTACCCTTTTCTGTCGCCCTCAAGGCCCAAAAAATGGTCACCCTCAGTGGCAGGGTGAATGGAAGGAATGATAAGTCCGTTCAGGGCGCTTCCGTTTCCCTGTTGAATACACACCAGGGAAACGTAACCGACGTGAATGGAAAATTTAGTATCCCCCAACTGCCCGCCGGTAACTATACGCTGAGAATTTCGGCGATTGGATATGCGAGTTTGGACACATCCATTTCACTGGCACAGGACGTTTCTATCGATGTCTTACTTGCAGACGGTGCCAGTCAACTGGATGAAGTTATCATCACCGCGCAAAAAAAGGAAGAACTTCCGCAAAAAGTACCCATTGCCATAACCGTTCTTTCTGCGAAGGAAGTGCAGGATTATCGCCTCTGGAATATCAAGGACATCGCTGGTATTAGCCCGAACCTTTATTCCGCCAATCCTGGAGACAACCGGAATGTTACATCCATCAGGGGAATTGCTACCACTTCATATGATCCAGCTGTTGCAACCTACATCGATGGCGTCAACCAATTTGGTCTCGACACCTATTTCGCCGAATTGCTGGATGTGGAAAGAATTGAGGTGCTGCGCGGTCCCCAGGGAACGCTCTACGGCCGAAATGCCATGGCCGGTGTGATCAACATCATCACACGCCAGCCCAGCAATAAGACATCCGGATTTGCCGAATACAGCGCGGGCAACTTTGGTCAGCAGAGATTCAGCGCCGGCATAAAAGCTCCGATTGTAAAGGACAAATTGTATTTCGGCGCCTCGGCGCTTTATGACGCCATGAATGGTTTCTATATAAATGATTTCAATAATCTGCGTTTCGACAGGCAATACAGTTTTACCGGAAATTATTTTTTGAAATGGCTGGCCTCGCAAAGAACACAGCTCGTGCTCAATGTAAAGCACAGTGCAAATCGAAACAAGGGTACCTTTCCGCTTGTAAATGGAAAGGATGATGCACTGGCTAATCCTTTTCACCTCAATCAAAATGCTATAGGCGAAATGCACGATAACCTGCTTGACGCATCTTTGTCTGTAAACTATACGGGGCATGCATTTAACTTCAGCTCACAAACGGCATATCAATCCAACTACAGATATTATGATCAGCCCCTGGATGCGGATTTTTCCCCCATTGATGGTGTTACCATCATCAACAATTACGGCAAGGACTGGAACAATGTGAAAGTATTCACACAGGAATTTAAATTTACTTCGCCAGCCAGCAACCAGTCAAAATTGAATTGGACAGCGGGAGCATATTTTTATTATCAGAATAGTCCAAATAAGCAGGCCACAAGATTTGGAAAAGACGGGGCTCTAGTAGGTGCACCGGATTCAAATTTCAGTCTGATCAATACGACCAAAGCCAAATCAACAGGTGTGGCGGTGTATGGCCAGGCAGTTTATGCTTTCACGCCCAAATGGGACCTCACCCTCGGCTTGCGCTATGATTACGAAAACCGTAAGCAGGATGTTTTGGGAGAATATCAGCACGATCCTGATCCCAATCCCATTTTCCCTTTTCGCAGCGATACCTCAGCCACTGCGAATTTCAGCTCCGTATCGCCAAAACTTAGTATTGGTTTCCACGCTTCAGCCAACAGCAACTGGTACGCCAGCTATAGCCGTGGCTTCAGGCCGGGTGGTCTAACGCCTCTTTCTTCCGATCCGTCGCAGCCACCCTTGTACGAGTTCAAACCGGAATACAGCAACAATTATGAATTGGGTGTGAAGAATACATTTCTCAACAACAGGCTCCGGGTTAATGTTGCCGCCTTCTATATTACTGTAAACGATGCGCAGGTTCCAACGTTGGTGTTGCCTGATGCCATAACCATCACAAAGAATGCGGGTAAATTGGAAAGCAAAGGTGCTGAACTGGAATTGGGTGCAGTTCCGTTTAAAGGACTTGAAATTGACTATAGCTTTGGATATACAGACGCCACTTACAAAAGCCTGAAACTTTCGCAAGGCGGCCAGGAAGTTGACCTCGCCGGTAAACATCAGATCTTCACGCCGGCTACCACTTCCATGCTGGCCGGTCAATACACTTACAATTTTCACAACAAGCTCAACCTGCGATTGATCGGTCGCGCCGAATGGTTCTATTTCGGAAAGCAGTACTTCGACCTTGCGAATAATATCGACCAGGGCTCTTATAGCCTTTTGAATGTTCGCGCGGGCATCGGAATCAAACAACTCGAATTGTATTTCTGGGAAAGAAACCTGGGCAATACCAAATACATCGCATACGCGTATGATTTTGGTGCTGTTCACTTAGGCAATCCGCAGGCCTGGGGATTCACGCTGAGGGCGAGTTTTTAAGAAGAGGTATTGGGTATTGGTGTTATTTAGCAATTTCTATTTCCGCATTCAACTTATTATACCCCGTTGAGGCCTCCCAAAGGCCTTCATTTGCAAGGCGAATGCTGTAGGCGGGATTGCCTGACAATACCGGAGCAGCGTCCGGAAGATTCAACAACATTTCATACCTGCCCGCTTTTATGCCGGCCGGAAGCTTCACCACAACTTCTGCATTCGTTTTGCCAGGATACCATTTTCTGATTTCCATTGGCAACTCGATCTTAATATCCTTCTCCACTCCAACGCCTCGTAAGATCAGCACTAAAGGCCTCGGATTAAACGGGGAAGCATAACCGACGTTTTCAATCACCAGTTTAATATTCACGGCAGAGCCGGCATTGGCCCGCCTGGGCAATTCTGCACCGCGCAATACAAACCTATAGCCGAGGCTCTTCTTGATCCTATCCATGCAGCCGCCTTCCACCCAATCGTTGTTCACGTCCACATTGTAAGAAGTATTCAGGTAACTGTAATGCATCTTTCTGAATTCTTCCTCTGCACGGCCTGCAGGCGGGCAATCGTTTTGCGGACTGTATGCATCGTCGCAGGTTTCACCGCCTATGGGAACCCATTTGCTTTCGTTGATGAAATAGTCACGCAACACTTTGTTGGCCGGCTTTCTGGCACCGGAGGAATTGCCATAATCATAAAAAGTGCCGTAATCATCTTCGCTGGCCAGGATGCAATCATTGTGAAAGCCAATCCGGGCGACATCGGAGCCGTTGAAGGCTACAGATTCATTTAAACCAGGCGATTCAACCTGCGCCTTTGCTCCGCCTACAAATTTTTGCTTGATCTGTGGTGTACGCACCTGTACCATCCTGCTTTTCGGAAGCACATCCAACATTGCCTTCAACACTTCATTCCTGTCCCTCCAACTGCTGTCCTTGATTACACCCGGCCCATTCATGGAAGCATCGCCAAAATAATCTGTAAAATAGTTTTCGCCCCAAACGCCAATGAAGCCCAATTGTAAAACGGCCATCACATCGGCGTTATCACGCAGCACTTTTTTCAATTGACTGATATGCTTCAACACCGTCGGTTTGGAAGCATCTCCGTATGGCGGACAAATCTTGTATTCGTCCGGACAATTGCCACCGTGCGACTTGTAAACATAAGCAAACCTCACAATGAGTTTCACTCCTGCGGCTCTTGCCGCCGCAAAGTCATCGTAAAGACTGGCAAGAAAATTTTCAGCGATGGGTTTGGTTACAAAGCTATCCAGGTTATACTCCCGCAGTACAAGCGTACTATAGACAGAATAGCTCGCCCGCTTTGCCGTTTGAGGAAATTTGCGAAATCCCTCCAGCACTTTCGGGTCGAGCCCTTTGAAGGGAGAAGAACCCGTTGAGATCGCCTGGTAGAATCCCCGTTCGGGATTGGGAAAGTCTTCCATGCTTTCCTTATAAACAATGCCTTGCTGTTGTGCTAAAGCCTGAATTGAAAGCAAGATTCCAAACATCACCATCCATTTCCCCAGTCTCAACATAGGTTATAATTTAAAAAAGATAGAACGCTTATACAGCCAATAGCAGAGGCCCCACTCGAGGAACCAGGTTACAAATGCAGATAAAATGTTCTGCAACTTTTCAGGCGCCCCGGCCAGTCCTGTAAATCCTTTCACAAAAATACCAACTGCGCCGTTAAACCATTGGTCCCCTACCGTATTAAAAAACATGTAAATGAAAATAGAGTTCATGCCTACCACGACAAATATCCAGGCATATTTATTAAATTTTTTGACATCGGTCAACCAATAAATGAGTGCAAATATCAAAAAGACCCAGCCATCGGAAGCAAACACAAAGGCCGTCGTTGCAATTCGTTTAATGATGGGCGTTATATGAAACCAGTCGAGACCAAAACCAATGGCCAGGCCAATGGCGCCTGCAATGGCAAGTGTTCGCACCTTTTTCATGGCTGGTTCCGGACCCAGCAAGAATTTGCCGGCTACCACGCCCCAGATGGTATGCGCTGCAGTGGGTATAATATTGATGGTAACCCAACCGTCATGATTTACTTTTCCCATCAATACCATGTCCATGAAATTGCCGAAGTTCTTTTGATCAACAAAGGGCTGATCGTAGCCAGGTACGTTTGTAAACCGATACAGGATTTCTGTTAACAGAAGCAACGCGAGTGAATAAATGATTTGAAACCTTGATGATTTCCGGATTACCAGGTAAGCCAGAATCGTCGTTATGGAAAGTTGTGTAAGTACATTCCACAGCTCCCAAACCAATTTGCCCGCGTAGATACAATGCAGGCCTGTACCGCAGAGGAATAATTTGAAGCACCTGATCGCAACATGCCTGAAATTCTCTTCCCAACTTACGCCCCTGGCTTCACGGTTCTTCCAGGAAATATACAAGGCAGTTCCCGCCATCGTCATGAAGGAAGGCTGGATGAGATCCCAAAAACGCAACCCATTCCAGGGATGGTGAAAAAACTGTTGGATGATTTGCGCAAAAGGCGTCGGAAGTTCAGCGTGATGCAGGGATTCATATACCATGCAGGATTCGCCTGCAAGAAAAATCATGATGCAGCCGCGCATCACATCAAGTGAGAGCAGGCGCGGACGGGCAGTTAGTTCCTTGGTCATTATGGTTGGGAATTGTTGGCAGAATTAACGCAGGGTGTATTGACGTAGGGCAGCATTGTTGATTCCGAAAATGAATACCTGCATATCGCCATCACGTATCAGTTGAAGGCTTCTCACATCTTCCCTGATGTTCAATCCACTTTGTGGTTGAGGAAGATAAGTAAAATTTCCCTTACCGTCGCCCATGTAGACTTGCCCATGATTGGCTTTGAATTGTCCGAATTTAATTCTTGTCCATGAATTATTCCCCGCCAGGACCAAATCCAGTTTGCCATCCTTATTCAGATCGGTCGCAGCCATGGCATATACCGGGGCATATTGAGCAGGCATTGGCAATTCCTTCATAGTAAACCCCGATGGGCCATTGTTTTGCAGGTAAACCGAGCTCAAAATCTCAGCCTTCAACATTCCGGCATCTTTAAGTTGCTCAGGTGTAAACACGTCATTGATTGTCGCATCGGCATAACTATGGTATTCAAGGAACTTCTTTTTCAGTCCCGGCAACTGATCAGTCAGGTCATCACGCGAAGCCGCCGGATATGATTTTCCATCGATGTAGTAACAAAAGATGGGGTCAATGGATCCATTTCCGTCAAAGTCCTTGTAGTACATCGTCAACGGTTCTTTCTCACTGGCCTTGAATTGTGCATTCCAACCCAGGTTCCCCAGTACAAGATCCAGGTCACCATCGCCGTCGAAGTCCGCGGCAAGAATTCGATTCCACCAACCCGAAGATGCAAACTTGATATAGTCGGAAGATTTGTCTTCGAGCTTTCCTTTTTGATTGATGAAAACTTTCACCGGCATCCATTCGCCAACAATGACCAGGTCATTTAAACCATCCTTGTTCAAATCCATCCAGAGCGCGTCTGTCACCATTCCAAGGTGTGCAAGTGCAGGAGCAACGGTGGAAGTAGCATCTGTGAATTTCCCTTTGCCGTCATTGATCAGAATTTTCGATTCCGGCGTTTGCGGATATTTTCCAGGGACCACCCTTCCTCCCACAAATAAGTCAAGGTCGCCGTCCCCGTCAATATCCGCTGCCTTCACCACGCTCGTGCTGACCAGGAACGCAGGTAATGCATTGGACGAGCGCGTAAAATTTCCCTTCCCGTCATTCAGGTACAATCGATCCTGAAGCAACGGATCATCAGGCTGAAATTCGTAACCGCCACTTCCCACGTAGAGATCGGGGTCGCCATCGTTATCGGCGTCAAAGAAAGTCGCAGCAACGTCTTCATAAGCCGAATCGCGCTGCAGTGCCGGTTGAAGAATGGACTGAAATTTTCCGTTACCACGTTGAATGAAAATTTTTCCCGGTTGGTTTTTTGCACCTCCTACAAAAAGATCTTCCTTCCCATCCTTGTTAATGTCTGCCTTTGCCATGCATGGGCCCTGGCGGGAAAGATAATTCGGCATCAGCGTCTGAACGGTGAAATCGTTAAAAGGGTTTTCACGATGCACAAAATCCGGGGCGGGCACCGGCGCCATCAATGATGGTCGCGTGGCGCCAGGGTCATAAACCCAATGAAGGTTGGCGTCTTTAATATCCAGGTGGAGCGTTTGATTGGTTTTTACTCCGGTAAGCTTTTGCATTTTATCATTGGGCCAGATCACCACCAGCGAATCGATTGTTGAAGCCTCGCCCAGCCCGAAGTTCAGCGACTGGTCAACGGATGATTGAAAGCCTCTCACGGGAACCTGCTCCTGGAAATAAATATTGCCCCTATTGTATGCAGTTAGTTTTGCACCGATCGCTGCTTCATTGCCCTTTTCTCCGTGCAGTTTCACTTTGAGGTAATTATTTTTCGTCAGTTTGTCGCCGTTGTTTTTGTAAATGGTTGCATAATCGTTCGTGGTGTTCACCACCAGGTCCATGTCGCCATCGTTGTCGAGGTCGGCATAAGCGGCACCCGCAGACACCGACTTTTGATTCATTCCCCATTCGTCCATCATCTTGACAAACCTTCCATTTCCTTCATTCCTGAACACATAATTGGGGATTTCAATCGTGGGCATCTTGCTGATGAAATCGCTCACAACCACATCGCGCGACTGCTGTTGTAATTTGATACTCTCATCGATGGTATATTTCAGGAAATCGAGGTCTGTGTAATCTTTTACGTATCCGTTGGATACAAAGAGGTCTTTATTTCCATCATTATCAAAATCTGTAAAGAGAGAGGCCCAGCTCCAGTCTGTATTGCTTACACCTGCCAGTTGCCCGATCTCGCTGAATGTACCGTCGCCGTTATTCTTCTGAAGCATATTGCGGCTGAACTGGTAGTAAAAGCCGCGCTTGAAGAACATCTGCATCTTATCAAAGTTCTCGGCGCCGCTGTGCATTTTCTGCAGTTTGTTGCTTTCGGGCAACATATCAAGCGTCATCAGGTCGGGTAGTCCATCATTATCATAATCGGCAAAATCAGATCCCATCGAGAACATGGAAATTTCATCCATGCATTGGCTGAGTCTTTCCGTAAAAGTGCCGTTCCTGTTGTTGATAAAAAGGTAATCGGGTTCATTGAAATCATTGCTGATATAAACATCGGGCCAGCCGTCCTTGTTGACGTCTGAAATGGCAATGCCGAGACCAAAACTTAATACATTGGAAGTGATGCCGGCCGCGAGGCTCACATCGGTAAAATGGCCGCCATCGTTTCTGTATAATTTGCTCGCGAAATTTGGATCGCGCTGGTTGCGCAATTCGGGGTTTTCCTGTGCACCCTTGGTATATTGTTGCAAAGAATGATTGATCACAAAGAGATCCAGGTCTCCGTCTTTGTCGTAATCGAAGAAAGAAGCCTGCGTGGAATATCCCTCGTCTGCAATCCCATATTTGGCGGCTTCTTCCGTGAAGGTGAGATCGCCCTGATTGACAAAAAGTAAATTTCTCCTGCGGGAAGGCAAAGCATCTGCCGATCGGCAAATGTAGATGTCAAGCTTCCCATCGCCGTTGATGTCAACCATGGTTGCACCCGTGCACCAGCCTTGCTGGCTTGCAATCCCGCTTTTGTCTGTAATGTCTTCAAATTGGAAATTTCCCTTGTTCAGGTAAAGCCGGTTCTTCACCATATTTCCGGTGAAGAGAACATCGGGAAGTCCGTCATTGTTGATATCGCCGATGGCTACGCCGCCGCCATTGTAGAAGTAAGAGTAATTGAGAACGTTGAGCGTCTTGTCCTCGAAGAGAACGTTTCTGAAATTGATACCAGTCCTGTCTTTGTCAAGTTTCACAAAGAGATGTGAGCTGTCATCCTTACAGCCCATCGCCGAAATGAAAAGGAAGAGTATGCTGGTTTTTAAATACCGCGTCATAAGCTCGAATATCTCTATAAAAAGATTCCATCCCGACACGAGGTGTCGGGATGGAATCAAATTTAGATCAAAGCAGGATCATACTAGTTCTTGTCCCACCACAATGCTGTGGTGACCTTATCAGGTCCGCCCAGCAGCGCGCCCGCAGCCTCAACCGCAGGTCCATTTACCTGTTGTTCGCTTAACAGGAATGGAATTCTTCTAATCCACTGAGTGGTAGGATCCGGAATGTCTGGGTTATCGGAGTTGGCCACTGGATACAATTTGTTGTAGTGACCTCTGCGATAATCAGCCCAGGCTTCAATTCCATCGGGATAAAGTGCCAACCATTTCTGTGTGGCAATTTGTTCCCTTTGGATAACCTGGTTGGCCGCATCAAATTTCACCGGAATATTTGTCAGTGCAGGTGAATGCAAGAAGTCGTTCGGCGCAACCGGTGTGGCTGTACTATTGATGTAAGCGGTTGTGGCCGCAGCGGAGATCCCCCACTGTTTCATTGAATTGGTGATACCCGCCTCATACAAATCTTTCGGCGTTCCACCCAGGCTCCATCCTAACATCGAACCTTCGGCACGAAGGAAATATACTTCGGCAGTTTCCATTACCTGTTGTGGAGTTGCAAGATAGTCATTGATACCACCCGCAGCTGGCGAAGCCCAACGGGCACCCGCATGCGAAAGGTTATCGGCTTTGTTAGCAGGATCGCCCAATTGCTTAACAGTCAAACCGTTTCTTAAACCATCGAATTGACCGGTGGCAACAGCAGGCAGGAAGTAGACGCTCATGCGCGGATCACTGTATCCTTTCAGCACTGATTCCATTGCAGCACTCATCCTGAACTCATTCCAATCGCTCATGATGGAGAGACCGTTACCGTCCCCACCCTTTGTGCTCCTTTGAACCAACGCGTCGTCATCAGGACTCGCTGTCATCACCCCACCAGCAAATGCTGTTTCGGCTTCTGTTTTAGCTTTGTCAGGATTCACTTTTGAAATTCTGATTGCCAATCTTAACCGAAGTGAGTTGGTGAATTTGATCCATTTATTGACGTCTCCGCCATAGAACAAATCATAGTTTCCAAAATGGTTTTCGCCTGCATGAGCCTTCAGCACGGTATTGGCTGAATCCAGTTTAGCAAAAAAGTCATCGTAGATTTTGTCTTGAGCATCATAAGGAACTGATACTGCAGGAACGCCAGCCTGGAAATAAGGAATGGGTCCCCAGTAGTCGGTCACCTTATGGAATGCCAGTACCCACATGGTTTGGGCCATGGCGTATTCAGGAGAACTCGGGTCAGATGCTTTGAATATACTTTGCAACTGTGGAACCACATCCGTGTAGATGGGGTTGAAGGCAGCGCCTACCCAGTCCATGCGGATCGTCAGACGATCAGACGGGAAATAGGTAGCCGTGCAGCCAAAGTACTGCGCATATTGGTCAGCAAACAGGTTTTGTGCAACCTGGTAATTCCATTGGCTTTCGGTAGCAGTTGATTGCGCCTTCGAGAACAGGAAGGGCAATTCAGCCGGACCAATGGTAGCTACGCTATTCTTGTCCGTATTGATATCATCGTATTTCTTAGTACAGGAAAACGATACAACAATACAGCAAAGAAAAGCCAGTTGCAACCGGGTGTTAAAAAATAGCTTTGATCTTTTCATACATGTATCAGTTTAGAATTTTAGAGTATTAGAAAGTGAGTTTGAGATTAAAGCCCCATGATCTGGTAGCAGGCAGGGTTCCGTATTCAACGCCCTGGAAGTTACCATTACCCAAACTCATATCCGGGTCGAACCACATTTTACGTTTGCCAAGACCGGGAATATCAAGTAACGAACTTCCCCTGTACAACCAAGCCACGTTACGGGCCATCGCAGAAATTCGCGCACCTTTGATGATCTTGTTTGACTTCATTGGAATGTCATAACTAATGCTTAATTCCCTAATCCTGAAATTGGTCATGTCATAAGCAAAGAACTCACCTACACCATAACGTTTTCCTGACGCAGTTTGCCAGAAATCCTGAGCGCTGATGGTTTTTCCAACGGCTGCTCCTGTTGTATCAACACCACCAAGTGCCCAACCACCGTCTCTGTATTGGCCTGTTGCCTCAGGAATACCACTGAAAGCGAGGTTCATTTCTGTACCGGAAATTACAGTGCCACCAATTCTTCCATCAATCAAAATCCGAAGAGAGAATGCCTTATAATTGAAAATGTTGGTGAAACCAAAAGTTTCCTTAGGGTTAAAGTTACCAATTAACCCTTGGTCTTCCTTCAAAATGTCGGTCGTTAACGGTTTACCCGCAGCTGTTACGAGGAAGTTACCCTTAGGATCTCTTGCCCACTGGTAAGCAAGCAGGTCGCCGTAGCTTCCACCTTCTTTAACAACGGGTGTACCGGATCTACCATAACCACCTGAGAGATATACCGTTTTAAGATCATTACTGAGGCTGATCACCTTGTTACGGTTTAAGGCAAAGTTCAAAGTGACATCCCAGTTGAAATCCTTGTTCTTAATTACAGTTCCATTAAGTACAAATTCGAAACCCTCGTTTTGAATGTTACCAGCATTGATGTACTGGTTAGCATATCCACTTGCAGGAGGAAGAGGTACAAGGAGCAGCTGGTTGAATGAATTACTCTTATAGAAAGTTGCGGTGAAGCCAATCCTGTTGTTAATAAACCTTGATTCAACACCGATTTCAAGGTTCTTTACGATCTCAGGTTTCAGACCAGGAATCGGAAGTGTGGAACTTCTTTGAAGGAAGCCATTTCCTGCACCCTGGCTGTATGTATACTTACTGGTAAGAATCTGAGCTTGTCCACCGTTACCCACTTCAGCATAGTTAATATTGGCCTTCAAATAAGACCAGTTTTCGGGAAGCTTAACCATGTCTGAAATGATTGCTGAAACACCCACTGAATAATAAGGATAAGAATAGGGCTTAGGAAGGCGAGAATCCCAGTCGTTTCTTAAACTAGCATCCAGGAAGATCTTGTCTTTCCATGACAAACTAGCCTGACCAAACAAAGACTGAGTTTGAATCTCAGTTGAATTCTGATTGAGTTCAGGATTTGAAGCAAAGTTCAGACTGAATTTGTTGGTTACATTCAATCCATTTGCTGTTCCGGTATTGTCTTCATACAGGTAATCGAAGAAGATCGCACCCGCGTGATAGTTCAATTTCAAATCGTCTGTCAACTTATTCGTTCCTTCGAAAATCAGGTCTGCCCATTTTTGAGTTGTCTGAATATTCGTTTTTGAATAATACCCACCCGGTTGTGAGGCCCAAAGAATGGTTCCCTGGTAGTAGTACTGGTCGAGTTTTGTATTAATCCTGTCCAAATTCGCACGGCCGGTTACATTCAACCAATCTGTGATGTTATATTTAAGAGATACAAAGCCCTGAAGGCGATCCCTGCTTTCGTTAATTCCCGTGCGGTGGATCATCCAGTAGGGATTCTGGTAAATCGAAGCAAGTGTAGAAGGCCAATAAGTTGGCGTGCTAACACCCAAGACATTTACAAAATCATAATTTTTAGCATTGGTGAGACTTACGTTACGTGGAATATTATAGATATCAATGGTTGGCGCGTTTTCCTCACCGGTTCTCGGCCTGTTTTTGATATCCTGTTGCATGTAAGTAAGCTTCGCGTCTGTTGACCATTTACTATTTAACTGGGTCGATAAACGCAGGTTAACTGTATTCCTGATCAGGTCATTGCCAGGAACGATCCCTTGAATATTGTTGTTTGTATAAGACAGGTAAGTCTGCACCTTGTCGCCTCCGGCAGCTACACCAATTGAGTTGTTGAAACTCACGCCGGTGCGGAAAAAGTCCTTAATATTATCGGGCTGTGAAGTATACACGTCGGGATTTCCCAAATAGTTGCTATCCAACGCATGCCCGTCAATTTTAGGGCCCCAGCTTTCACCACTTTTGCGATCGAAAACGCCACCATTACCCTGGCCGTAAGAGTTTTGAACTTTTGGCAGAGCATAAGCCTGTTCAAATTGAACGCCAGAGTTAACGGTTACGGATACGCGATCACGCGTCCCTTTCTTCGTTGTAATTACGATTACACCGTTACCTGCAGCGCTACCGTAAAGGGCGGCGGCAGATGCCCCCCTCAATACCGTTACGGATTCGATATCGTCGGGGTTGATGTTAGACGCACCGTCTGAACCCTGAACCGAACCGAAATCGCTACCTGCTGTTCCGTAGGTATCGTTTGTAATAGGTACGCCGTCAACTACAATCAGGGCGTTGTTGGATCCCTGGATAGAACGGTTACCCCTTAACACGATTCTGGCACCACTACCTGGACCGCCTGAACCCTGTGTTACCACAGCGTTTGCGATCTTTCCTGAGAGTGAGTTTAGCACGTTATTCGGGTCCCTCACTTCAGTCAGTTGAGCAGGTTTAATGGTTTGGGTAGCATACACCAGCGTCTTTGACTGGCGGGTGATACCCAAGGCGGTAACCACAACTTCACCAAGTTGCTTGGTGTCTTCCACCAAAACAACACTGACAGAATTCTGACCGGCTTGTACATTAACATCCTGGAGAACGAAACCTATTGAAGAAACCGAAATAGTGGTTGCGCCACCAGGCACGCTGAGTGAGAAACTACCATCCGTGCCGGTGGTAGTACCAGAATTGGCAGAGCCCTTGATGATGATGCTGGCTCCACTAATAGCTGAATTATCCTTTCCTGAAAGCACCTTACCCGTGATTACCCTGTTCTGCGCGAACAAAGCCGTCCCTACGAGCAAGCATAGAAGTGTTAAGAATTGCTTGAGTCGTAACATAAGCCGTGGTTTTGATTTACGTATATTAATATAGCGATACTAGTACTAAAACTACAAACTAAAGAAAATTGGGGTTAACGAAACTGAAAGACAAGCAAATCTACATTCATTTGTCTTAAAAGGTTCGCCTTTAAAGAAATATAAATAGCAGTTAAGGAGTCATTCAATGCCGGCACCCATCCCTACACTCACTGTCTTTTCCGGTCATAGATGGATAGTGCCCAAAGATTCAACAATATGACAATTTATTTTGGATTTTTGATGCTTCATTGTCTTGAGAATCTGGCATTTTTGTCTGCAAACGTTTGTAAACAACTGTGCAAACGTTTGCACAAGTTTTCTATCTTTATCCAGTTAAATTAACCGAACGATTGGAAAAATTGCCCACGATCAAGGAGATCGCCAAACAATTAAAGATCTCTGCGTCCACTGTTTCCCGCGCCCTTCATGATCATCCCAGTATTGGACTCCGCACCAAGATGCGCGTTAAGGAACTGGCGAAGGAGCTCAATTACGAGCCCAACCAGACTGCCATTTTCTTTCAGCAGCGTAAAACCTTTACTATCGGTGTCATTCTTCCCGACCTTTCTGAGGCGTTTTTTTCATCTGCCATCAGTGGCATTGAGGATTTCGCCAGTGACCATAAGTACACGGTCCTGCTTGGTCAATCCCACAACGATGAACAAAGGGAAAAGCAGATCATCGAAACGATGAAGAATCACCGGGTGGATGGACTACTGATCTCCATCTCAAAAAACACCAGCAGCTTCGACCATTTCGAAATGTTGCGGAAATACAATATCCCTGTTGTGTTTTTCGATCGTATTCCGGACCTCCCTGATTTCCATACGGTATCATGCAACATGGTTTCGGGAACGATACAAGCGATTAATTTCCTGATTGGGAAAGGTCACAGGGTGATCGGAATGATCAATGGTCCGGAAAAATTACCCGCCAGCAAGGACAGGCTCGCGGGCTATCGCGAAGCGCTAAAAAAGAACCGGCTTAAATATGACCCTTCATTAGTGATCTCTACACCACTAACCACGGAAAGCATTCACGCCGCCATGGATGATTTCATTCATGCCAAACGAAAACCGACGGCCATTGTGGCTTTCAACGACTATGTGGCACTCGACGCGGTGCAATATGCCAGGAAGAAAAAGTTGAAGATTAACAAGGATATCTGTTTTGTGAGCTACGCTAATCTTCCCATCAGTCACTATACAGCATTTCCTCCACTCGCTTCGGTGGAACAGTTTCCTTACCAGCAGGGCCAGCAGGCCATGGAAATTTTATTGAAACTCCTGAACGGAAGTAATGAAGCGAATGGAAACGGGAAATTTCAAAAGGTTGTTTTGGAATCTGAATTGGTCATTCATAGTGGATTGTAGATTGTGGATTGTGGATTGTGGACTATGAATTTAGACCTTCCACAATCTACAATCTACTATCTACAATCTCCATAAAAAGCCATTCCCAACATGAATATGCCGGGAATGCTTTATAAATTATGACTCCTAAACCTTTTCTCACGCTTGGAAAAGGTTACTGCTTTCACAATTTGTGATTGTGATCTATAAACATAGTCAAAAGATGCCATGTTCCTATGCGCAAACGATTGCGGGAAATCAATGCCAGCAATAATTTGACCGGAAAATGACAATTTCCCTGGCTGGCACATTACGGTTATAGGATACCGTAAGGAAATTGGGTTGAATTTTAAATCTTGAAAATCATTCATCACCACCAAAAAATTCCTGTTTATGTATACAAAAACCCAGGCAAAAATGCTCTTTCTTTTGCCCATCCTGTTCTGGAGTATTAACGTCCTCGGCCAGGCTAAAACGCCCGCTTCAGAATATTTCACCGTCGAAAATTATTATAAGGTCAAATGGGGATTTGCCCAGGAATTCATTGATCTGTGGAAGACGAATCACTACCCACTCTTAAAAAAGGCAATAGAGAAAGGCGATATCATCAGCGTAACGCCATCCGTTCCCCTGCTTCATAGTGGGGAAGACACGCGTTGGGATTTTCGGGTGGTCATTGTTTTTAAAAACAGTGAAGCTGCTTTCCGGAAAGACCTTACCACACCCTACCGAAAACAGCTCTACCCCGACGAAGCCAAGTTGGATCGCGACGAGAAGCATCGCTTCGAATTGCTCATCTCGCATTGGGATGTGATGACCGAAAATATTACCCTATAATTCAAACTTAGTACTAAGTACTTTTATGCTGCTGAATGACCAGCAATTCCCTGGTCGGGCTTGGAGAAATTTTTCCTGATCTCTATTGAAATGGTTCTGCCGGCTTTTTCAATCTCTTCAAGCATCTTATAGAGCTTTGGCGTCTTTTTACCCGGCTTCCAGGTTTCGAAATAACGGGTAGAGGCCTCCGTTAGCTTGGTGAGACCCAACACGGCAAATGTGGTTTTCATATCGTGTGCCAGCTGATTCACTTTTTTGAAGTTGTTTTCTTCAACTGCTGTCTTCATTAAATCGATTTCGGCAGGCAGGGTATCCGCCACCCGAAGAATAACTGTTTCGATGAAGTCCGGATTATTTTTTGCAATCCTGTTGAGATAATCCATATCAATCACGGATCCTTCGCCCCCTGCACCGCGATGCGCTGGGTGAAATTGCTGCAGGATATTAACCAGGTCGCCTTCCTGTATGGGCTTGGTGAGATAAGCGTTCATGCCGGCTTCCAGGCATTTTTGTTTCTCTGCCGATTGTGCATAGGCGCTGAGCGCAACAATGGGTATGTTGATGCCCAGCCCTTCCCTGATCTTAACGGTGGTTTCCTTCCCATCCATCGTGGGCATTTGGAGGTCCATAAAAATGATATCAAAATTCTCTTGTACCAGGGTGTCCAGGGCTTCAAATCCGCTGGATACGGTCTTGCAATACACCCCCATGTCTTTGAAAATATACCCGCTCAGCTCCCGGTTCATCACGTTGTCATCTACAACCAGCACCCTCAATGGTTTCCCACTTCGATGGTGAGCAATTGAATTTGTCATATTCGGCATGCTGGTAACCGGCACCGTTAGTCCGTTTTCCGTAGTCTTGAAATCTTCCGCGCTGGCAATGCCAAACGGAATCTGGATATCAAACTGTGTTCCTTCTCCCACCACACTGTCAACGATGATTTCACCATTTTGCATCACCACCATTTGGTGGGTAATTGACAATCCCAGTCCTGTACCCCCATGCTGGCGGGACAAACTGTTCTCAACCTGGTAGAACCTGTCGAATATATGGGCGAGTTTGTTGGACGGGATGCCAATACCGGTATCGCGTATGCGAAAAGCTATCGTGACCTTCCCTTCTTCTTTTTTTGTTTTGACAACCGAAACCTGCACCGTGATGCTACCCTGCTGGGTAAACTTCACCGCGTTACCGATAATGTTCAACAATATCTGCAGCAATTTACCCGAATCTCCAACCAGGTTATCTGGCACATCTTCACCCACTGTACAGGTGTACTGAAGACCCTTCGCACTCATTCTGTCTGAAACAATGTCAGCAAGCGCATCTAACTGTTCACGGAAATGAAATGGATGGTTGTTGAAATGAATATGGCCCGATTGTAATTTCGAATAATCCAACACCTCGTTGATGACATTCAGCAATAATTCGCCCGAAGTTTTGATCGACTTTACGAATTTGACCTGCTCTCCCTTCAATGGCGTTTTCATCATCAGGTTTGTATATCCTAAAACAGAATTTAACGGGCTCCTTAATTCGTGTGTCATGTTGGCCAGGAATTGATCCTTGGTTTGTTGAGCCTCCTGTTCTTTCCTCACTGCGATATTCAACCATCGGTTCAAATCCCATACCTGCAGGATCTTGTACAATGTGTAGCAGGCAATGACCAGGAAGATGAAAGAGGTAAGAAACGGGATGGCATAATCGAGGGAAATAAAATCGAGTCGATCCTTTTGCTGATTATTGCTCAATTGAATCGCTTCCTTATTCAATGCTGTCGTGAGCCGTAAAAAATTATACGACAACATGCTGTTCACCTGGATGGACTCAAAGGATTCAATGGCTTTTCTCAGTTCGTTGCTGGTGGGATCTTCAATGGATATTTTAAGCAACTCATTTTCATATTCCAGTTTCCGCTGAAGCGCTTTTCTCAATTCAGAAAATTCGGAGATATGGCGCCTGGCTTCACTCTTGGTCGTATCAGTGACCAACACTACATCCCTGGACAAGGAAATAATTTCAATGTCGTATGCCTTCAGGTAATCGCCGTCCCTCGTAATTGCATAGTTGCGGATATAACTTTCTATCACGTTTACCCTTCTCCTCAATTGCTCTAACTGATCGATTGTCTTTAACCGGGATGCCAGCACATCTTCATTTGCAACGAAATGCTTCAGGGATTTGTTGACCTTCATTTCGAAATAAAAATTCACCGCAATACCCGCGATCAGCAGGAACATGAAGAAGTAGTCTGCCAGGAACTTCCAGACAGATTTTTTATCCAAACCTTTCAAATGAAGCATGTTCATTGGGCGTAGAGCTTAAGTTGAAATTGGGTTCTTACAAAGGATAAAATGGATGGGATCTAATCCTTTTAAAACGTGCAAATGGACATAATATTGGAATGTGGGTATTTTATAAAGAACTTGTTTTGAACATTTTACTTCGAAATCTGGACCTGTTAAGCCCTTCATTGGCGATTTGAGACCCAAAAGTTTATGTAATTATTTCTTTTTGTATTAATTACGAATTGGCAGGAATTTGCATATTATTCCGCAGTGAGGAAAAATGTTGAAAAAAATGTCCGGGAATGAGGATTTGAAGAATCCTAAAAGAAGCTGTGGAGCCTTATTTTAGCCAGTTGCTGCCGAAGACAATATAGTAGGCCCATTCTTCTGGTCCCCTCGCAACGTCTATACCCACGCGAAGTTTGAAACTGCGGGCCAGCAGGTACCTGAACCCGGAACCAACGCTGTATACGAGTTGTGCATCACCAATCTCACTCCAGTCGTTAAAAGCCTTGGCCACACCGCCATAACCCATAATGCTCCATCGCCTTAAAAAATCCCATCTCAATTCGCCTTCCGACACCAAAGTAGCTTTGCCCTGGTAGCGCATAACGGGAACGCCACGCAGGTTGATATAGGGTATTAAATAAAAGGGAGGGCTATCAAACACCTGTGATCCATCAAACCTGAAGCCACCGATCAATTTTTTTGTCAGCGGCTTGTACATAAAAGTGTAGTAGTCCATCCGCCAATAGTTGAAATCACTGCCGAATATTTTATCCGAACGGATTCCATCCACGTGAAACTTGAGACCTTTGTTGGGCGCAAATATATTGTCACGATTGTCGAACTCCACAACTGCACCAAGCTGGCTCACCATGCTTTCCATTTCAGATGGTTTTACCCAATCCGGAATTGATCCTTCGTAGTTGACGTCTGTCTTTAAAAACAGGTATTGCATCCCCACATACCAATGAGAGACCGAGATCCTTTTTGTGGCCTTAAGCGAAATCGGCAAGGTCCTGAAATTGAACGGAAATTCCTTTTCTCCCAGTTGCGGAACGTTTCGATAGAAAGACATGTTCACGTTTGCATACATGCCTCCGATGGTATATTTAATTCGCTGTTTGATCCAGGTTCCGGATCGAAAGCCTCCCACGATCCAGGTCTTGTTTACAGTATAAGCTGCCAAACCGCCTGTAAGGTCCGGGGCAACCGGCGTGCGTATTAATTTGCCCTTAACAGAATCAAGGTAGGGTGGTCGCTTCTTTATAAATATTGGAGCAAGTCCAAATCCAAAACCACCGAGAGCTGGCTCGGTAATGATGATCGGCATCGGCACAAAACCATTTGCGTTAATAATGTAGTCACTCAAATCGAATGCCTGATCTAAGGAATCCTTAAACGAAATTTTCTTTTTCTGCGCAAAGCACGCTATCGAAACGAATAGCAAAAGCAGGATAAATAGTGCGCGGTGTTTCATGTGTTCGTTTTCAAAACAGGCTCTATTATTTTTGCTGAGCAGCCTCAGCTGCTTTCTTTTGTGCCTTGCCCGCACCGACGGGAATAAATATATTGAGAAACAAGCCGCGGTTCAATTGGCTTCCGCCATTCGTCTTCATGATATCCGTCAGGCCTCCGTAATATCGAATGCCAAAGGTCATTCCTTTTACGCCGGGAGAAATTTTGTAGGCCAATCCAACGGCATAACCAACATCAAATCTTGTGTAAAGCTCCTTATTCTTCACCTCGTAACTGAGTTTGTTATCGTCTATTTTATTCTGGAATTCGTCATACGTGTTCGTGCGCAAATTGATTTGCGGGCCCAGTTCTGCGAAGAATAATCCCGTAATCCTGTATCTCACCAGCAGTGGAAGACCGATGGCCTTGATTGTTCGTTTGACGGATCCGGTAGCGAAGAGTGAATCAAGGTGGGTGTCATTGAGTGGATAGACGGGCAAGTCCTTTGCGCCGAAACTAAGTTTGGGCAGGGCTTCCGGATGAAGGTAGAAGCGGTCGTTGAGTTTGATGTTGAAATAAAGTCCCAAGGCCAATCCTGGTCTCAATTCGCCGTCAGCTCCCGTCAAATTCGAAAATTCAGGGCCCACCATCAATCCAAATTCGAGTTTTCCGGAATTTAATTTGTCGCCAAACAGCAGGGCAATTAAGATTTGCGATTGACTTAAATGAAAGAAAAGGAGAAAAATTAAAGTGCCGGTCAATTTTTTCATCACAGTCATTTGGCAGTTCCAGTCTTAATTTACGAAACTTAGGGTCTGTAATATCTAAAATTGTCTTACAAATCAAAATTTGCCGGGATCAACAAATCCCGGCAAATTGATTTAGCTATTTCTTCTTCGGCTGTGCCTTGGCAGGTTCCTGCTTTTGGCCATATCGCGCATCTAGTTTGATTTCCCTAAGCGTTTCCTGCATAATTGTGGTCGGATTAAAGCTTGGAGGTATGGATCGCGGTGGATACGCCTTAAACGTTTCTGCGAAGCTGACGATCTCCCCTATGACACCATAGATAGAGCCGACATGGTTGAGTACATAATCCCAGTAGGTATTAGACGTAAAGTCTGCCCGCTCATAAGGATCCTGGTAAAGATTATAGATTTTTTGCAACCTTAATTCAGTGAACGGCTCCGCCCAAACGCCCATTGTTCCGGCGAGCCTTTGTTCGGCAAAACTATATTTGTAATCGCCTTGCCTGTATGCAACCAACAAACCGTCATCGTCTGAATAGAAGAACTCATTTCTCGCGCTCTTTATTCCATTATTATTGTTCGCAGTGCCAGTGACATTCCTCAAGAAATTTGACTGGTCATATCCGTCCAGGTGCACTTTATAGGTCTTTCCGTTTGCTACATAACCCTTCAGCAACTTTCCCTTTATATCGGGCTCTCCTGCAATGGCACAAAGTGTCGGAACCCAATCATTGTGGCTCATCAGTTCATCAGTAACAGTACCCGGATGAATCACACCGGGCCAACGAACCATACAGGGTACTCGAAATGCGCCTTCCCAATTGGTATTTTTTTCGGAACGGAAGGAAGTCATCGCACCGTCCGGCCAGGTATTCATGTGCGGACCATTATCCGATGAATACACAACAATTGTATTGTTGGCAATTCCCATATCGTCGAGTGCTTTCAGAATTGCTCCAATCGTTTCATCATGCTCTATCATTCCGTCGATATATTCACTGTCACCATGTTTATACCTTCCCCGGTGTTCTGCCCTTACATGGGTACGGAGGTGCATGCGTGTGGAATTGAACCAACAAAAGAAAGGCTTGCCGGCAGCATGCTGACGTTTCATAAAATCTATGGCTGCGTTAGATGTTTCATCATCCACTGTTTCCATCCTCTTTTTGGTGAGAGGGCCGGTATCTTCAATTTTCTGTTTACCTATTTTCCCAAATCTTGGATCCACGGTAGCATCATCCACGTTGGTTGCCGTACAACGCAACACACCTCGGGGTCCGAATTTTGCCAGGTACGCGGGATCCTTGGGATAATCGGGCAATTCAGGTTCCTCTTCTGCATTCAGATGATATAGGTTGCCGAAGAATTCGTCAAATCCATTCACCGTTGGCAGGTTTTCGTTGCGATCGCCAACGTGATTTTTGCCGAACTGCCCTGTAGCATAGCCCAGATTCTTCAAGAGACCACCAATAGAAGGATCCATTGGGTTCATCCCCATCGGCGCACCGGGGTATCCAACTTTTGTTAGACCTGTGCGAATGCCGTGCTGGCCCGTGAGAAATGCTGCGCGTCCTGCTGTGCAACTTTGCTCGCCATAATAATGTAAAAAGCGAATGCCTTCTTTTCCGATACGATCAATGTTTGGCGTTTCGTAACCCATTAACCCATCGCTGTAAGCGCTGACATTTGTGATCCCAATATCGTCACCGAAAATGACGAGAATATTGGGTTTTGAATTTTGTTGTCCACTGACTACGAGCGCCATCGCGCACAAGATGGCCACAACGGCAAGATGAATTTTCATTTTCCCCATAAGATTATATTTACTGGTTTACAAAAAGAATACCATTGAGTTGATAAAGAAATCATCTCACTAATCAGTAACCTTAAATATTCCAGTTTGTAATCTGTGGGGTAAGGATTGTGTTCGGATCGTTTTATTTGGGAAACACAAATGTCAGCACGCCCCTTAATCCCAATTTTGCCCGGCTTTCATCGGGTCCCGAAAGCGGAATCCTGGGGCCCACGGCCATTGAAATCATTTGCCCGCCAATTTTGGTGACCGCCGTCATGATGGGATTCAGTGTCGCAAGCGTCGTGTGCGCCTTCCAGTTAGACGTAATTTCTGCATTTACGCCCAAACCAGCGCCGCTCTTGAAGTTCTTGGCAAAAAAAGGCTGAAAGAACATCTGGTTCACGTCGCCACGATTTTCATCGCCGGCAAAGGACCAAATCTGGTTGACCAGAAATCCGAAAGTCAGTCCGGACACCTGCTTGATCACTATCGCAGAAGGACCCGCGCCCCATTTCTTAGTTGTGAGAAAATCATTTGTTCCCGTGGGGACAAGAAATGCAGGACCAAGGCCCCACATGAATCCATTTTTTGAATTCGAAGGAGCTAAAAATCCGGTCAGCGTAGCATCACCCAATCCAAATTCATGTGTACCCTCTCCTGTCACATCCCGCTGATCAATGACTGGTAATACTACACGCGCAATCAAATTCAAATTTGACGTAAGGTGAATCGGGATAACCGGTTGCACATTCAGCGTGTATTTGGCTCCGTTATGCGTGCCAATCCCATAGTCGACGTTGCTCTGAAGGGGAACGCTAATGAGATTAGCGACGGGATTCGATAATTTATCTGCAATTTCCTGCGCGTTGCCCCCGGCTGGTGCAGGCTTCTCCTGGGCGTAAGCAATTTGAAATGCAATTGCAGCCAGGAACATTAAGGTCAGCTTTTTCATTCGCGGGTGTTTGGTAATAATTCGGAATGAATGAATTTCAAATTACACAAAAAACAGACATAACGGTAAAGGTCATCTCAAAATTAAATTTGAAAAATCGGTTTTCCCGGACATAAAAAAGCCCCGGATTTCCGGGGCTGCAATTCGGTTATTTAACCTTTCTTCTCTTTCATCTCTTTCATCTCTTTCTTCATGTCTGCTTTCTTGGTTTGCCATGAACTATATTGTTCTGGCGTGAGCACAGCCTTTAGTTCGGCGTCTTTTGCTTCTTCGTCAGCTTTCATGGCGGCCATTTTTGCATTTTGATCCTGTGAGCTGTTTTTTGTATCGGCCATTTTTTGCGCATATTTCAGGTTGATGGGTTGAACTTTTGCAACCTGGTCATCAGTAAGCTTAAGACTGGTCTTCATCCAGTCTGTCAGCTTTTGTGCTTTTTCCTGGGGGTTCATAGGTTGTTTATCCTGGGCGTTTACACTCAGAACAAGACTTAATAGAGGAACTAGTAGAAAACTAAATAGCATAATCTTTTTCATACCCTGATTTTTTAAATGGTTAACAAATGATGGGGAACCCATCTCAGGGTTACTTATCAAATAGCATGCCTCGTAAAATCAGAGCCTGATTGTTAACAGA
>Ga0157375_10000384_pt1 | contig 40355 bp, 36 predicted proteins | sample M35metaG_FD_115311 | JGI IMG/M metagenome (GOLD analysis project Ga0157375, IMG submission 115311) | Miscanthus rhizosphere microbial communities from Kellogg Biological Station, Michigan, USA - M3-5 metaG | ecosystem: Host-associated > Plants > Roots > Rhizosphere > Soil | place: USA: Michigan...
GGCTGGGTAGCTATGTCCGGTTGAGATAAACGCTGAATGCATCTAAGCGTGAAGCTCGCCACAAGATGAGATCTCCCGGGAGCAATCCCCTAAAGACCCGTGGAAGACCACCACGTTGATAGGCGGGATGTGTAAGGCTAGTAATAGTTTTAGCTTACCCGTACTAATCGGTCGTGCGGCTTGATCATAACGAAATCATCACAGTTATTTCTCGCGCTCGAATTTGCCCATCAATATTGAATTGTCAACGGCTTCAAGAAATGCCGGGGACAGAATAAATTCTGTCCCCGCACAAGTTTCCGGTGACCGTACCGAGAGGGTCACACCCGTTCCCATCCCGAACACGGAAGTTAAGCCTCTCAGGGCCGATGGTACTGCGCGGGCGACTGCGTGGGAGACTAGGTCGTTGCCGGGATTAAATCAAAAGCCCGCTTGAGCCGTTAGGCACAAGCGGGCTTTTTGCTTTTCGCTAGTCTTCCGTTCCCTCTACTTCACTGGCACGCGTTGTTTCAACTCTTCAACCCAGTTGAGTACCACGTTGATCTGGGATTGAGGGGCTTGGCCATTTTCACCCTGAGCCGTAGCCTGCAGTGCTCCTGTTATTCGCAGTAGCTTGGTCGCTCCCAGGCTGAATTGAGGTTCGGTCTGAATATCGACGACGTGGATCCCGGGCTGCCAAAAGTAAAAGAGCTGCATTCCGTCAGGTGACCATAACGGCGCACCACCAGCCTCCATGGTGATCTGGCGTTTTTTGCCCATGCTCGGATACGGCTCCACAAAGATCTGCGGTCCAAATGTCGACAATTCGTTCGACATGTACGCGAGCCACTTCCCGTTGGGTGAAAAAGACAGCGTGGGACTGGAAATACGGACGAACCAAGAGCGGCCGCGGTTTTCGATCTCCTTCCAAGGGAACCATCCAGATATCGCTGTCGTTCGGGCCGTGGCGGAACTCGAATGTCAGCACCTTGTTAAAAGGATCGATCGATAAAGGCCAGTGCCGGACGTCGAGGGGCTCTGCTTCCGTCAATCATTGAGCATCAGAGCTTCCGTCAGCCGGCTGCCGGAACAAGCCAACCCTTCCATCCCCATCTGATCTGAAGTAGACGTATCGCGAGTCTGGGCTCCAGACGGGAATCGTATCGCCGCCGCCGAGCGTCAGGCGGACCGGAGATTTGTTACCGGACAGAGGGTAGATCGAGATAAACCGCTGACTCCCGTTATTGACCCCGACTGCCAGCGACTTTCCGTCTGGCGAGATTCGTGGATATTCATACGCTGCCGGGGGTAGCGCTAATTTCTGGAGCTTCCCGCTCCGGTCTGCCAGCGCGACTACCGTGCGAGTGGCTTCGCTTCCGGCCTCACCAGGAATAAAGATGAGACCTCCCTGATCCGAGACTGCAAGCTGCGAGAAAGAACCGCTGCGCCGGACACCTTCGACCACGGAAACCGGCTGCCCCTCCCCCTTCATCTCGAGCTTACTCGGATCGAACGCAACGCTCATGACATCGCCGCCGACCGAATAGACGAGGTGGCCGGAAGGAAGATAATGCGCGTCAAAGCCTCGAGCAACGACTTTACGGTCGCCGTGTGGAAGCGGTTGAGCGACGACCTGGCTCTCATCCGAACGTTCCCCGGCTGCAGAAGGCGTCACCGTGAAGAGAACCGCCTGCCCGTGATTCAAAAGCTGGGGACTACTATAGATTTCATCCCTTGTCGCCTTCACCAGGACTTCTGGCTCGCCACCCTTATCCGAGAGGCGCATAATCCCTTTCAAATCCCCAAAGACGATTCCATCATCATCCCAACGCATCCCATTCGGAGCCGTTTCAACTTTGCAGAGTGCTGTGGCGGGGCCTCCCGCAACGGGCATCTTCTTCAGAAAGCGGTCCTGGTACGAAAAGAATCCGATCCACTGCCCGTCGGACGAGAAAAACGGTTCGGTCCCGAGTGCCGCCGGTAAGCGACGAGGCTCCGCTTCCGAGAGGTCGTGGAGAACCAACTCCCCACCCGCTGCTACGTAGACAAATTTCGTGTCGTCCGGCGACAGCGCAATCCAGTGTCTTGGCAAGGACAAATTGGGGTCTGGAACCCTAAAGAAGAATCGGACGACTTGGGCTGATGGGACGTCAGGCTTCAATTTCCAGACAACAATCCCTGCAATCATGCTGAACACGATCGCGCTGACAGCCGCCGGGACGAGACGCTTCCACAACGGCGGCTGGGACAAACCTGCAGTAGTCGACGCAGCCGCAACGCGTGGCACCCGAGCGATCGTTTCCAGTTCTGCCCGTAAATCTCCCACTGCTTGCCACCGTCGCTTGGGATTCTTTTGGAGGCACCGCTGCAGCAATTCGTGAATCCTTGGACTCAGGTTCGCCGGCACGAGAGTAAGATCCGGCTCTCGAACCAGTACCGAAGCAAGAATCTCCGCGACCGTTTCACCCTGAAATGCCTGGCGGCCGGTGAGCATTTCAAAGAGAACTGATCCAAATGCGAACACGTCACTCTGCCTTTCCGCCTGAAGGCCTTTCGCTTGCTCCGGCGACATATAGGCAGCGGTACCCAGAATGACTCCGGCTTGTGTCGCCCCGATCGTCAATGTCGGCGAATTCGAAAGCGTTGTCGCTTAGGGCGCGTTCTCCAGTGCTTTCGCTAAACCGAAATCCAGAACCTTTACTCGCCCGTCCGGTGCGATCTTAACGTTTGCCGGCTTTAGGTCCCGATGGACAATGCCCTTCTCGTGCGCCGCTTCAAGGGCTTCGCAAATTTGTTTGCCAATCTCGAGAGCTTCTTCAATCCGAATGGGACCACGTTGAATACGTTCGGCGAGAGTTTCGCCCTCCACGAGTTCAAGGACGAGAAAGCGGATGCCTTCGGCTTCCTCAAGATCGTAGATGGCGGCAATGTTGGGATGATTTAACGATGCGAGAACTTCCGCTTCCCGCTGAAAGTGCACGACCCGCTCGGGGTCGCGCGAGAACTCCTCGGGCAGGATCTTGATGGCGACATCGCGTTTCAGTTTTCTGTCGCGGCCACGGTATACCTCTCCCCTCCCGCCTCGCCCCAGCAGGCCCGTGATTTCATGAGAACCGAGTTGAGTCCCGACAGTGAGGGGCATAAATCGGCGGGATTATACCTTTGCCCTGCACGGAAAGATAAGTTCAAGCGCGCAATCACCCTTAAGGCGATGGGCCGTGCCTGTGTGCGGGGGTCCGAGCACGACCGCGACAGGAATGCTTCATGTGGGACTAAGGCAAACATTCGAAGAACGGCAGTCGCTGCTTCCTCCCTTTACCGATATAACCTAAGAAAACCGGGCGTGAATGCCCCTTTTCTGCAAGAAGATTGAGTGAAGTGCGATGATGGTCGAAGCGGCCCCCAGAAAACGCTCTGTGCGTTCCCTGCTGCCTTTAGCTTAGCGAGGTTGCATTTTGCGAAATGCGCGGTGATCGATAAGACAGTTTTGCCGTCGGAGAAAATCCATGAATCGGCGATATTCTTCGGGCCCGACGTGGAAACGTGCCGCGACTTCTTTGTAGCTCCCATTCGTGTCAATGAGCCCCAGTATCACTAATGCTCGTGTCTCCTCCCTCGGGATGTTGCGCAGAGTTGACCAAATCTCTCTCTGACCCGACAGAAGTTCTTTGTAGTAAGTCTCGATTTCTGTAGCGCCGCCCAGTGCTTCTTCGCCCGGATACAGTGAGATCCCGACTCGGAGCACGTGGTCCCGCAACGCATCGTCGCGAACAAGGTTAAACACTAGCACGTCGTACTTATACGGGATCGGAAGTTCATCAAGTTCGGCTGCAACTTCCTGTCCCTCAAGTGGAGTCACATTGCCCAATAATGCTAAGTCGATATCTGAACGTTCGGCATTGGTACCCTTTGCGCGAGAGCCGAACAGCTGAACCGCAGTCACCTTCGGATGCCTTCGAAAGACACTGCGCATCATGACGATCTCCGACGGGTTCAGGGTGGGCTTCATTTCCCGCCCTCCCGGGTCAGGTAATGCCTGAGACTCTCAAGAGCGAGGACATAACGGGCGGCGATCACCTCAACAGCATCTTCGAACATCGCAGAATCGTAAGTGTGCGAAAGAAGATTCCGATGATTCAACATGTCGATCCAAATCTGCCCATCGGCAATGATTCTCGCATCGACACAGTCCTTGACGACCTGGCGCGGAGTGACCGGGTCTATGAGAAAACCTGTCCCTTCCAGGTAGTCCTTCGCAGTTTTCCATGCAAGCTCAAGGCTGTACTCGAAACGCTGAATAACCCCCTCTTTCTCCAAGAGGGAAAGGACTTGCGTGCCATTCTTGAGAGCATCCTGCAGTCTATCGAGAGCTTTCTCAAAATTGGCCAGCGTTGCTTCCAGCGCGTGTCCGGCGTTTCCATGCAAGGAGTCTACTATCGAACACGGCATTGGGCGTAATGCCGGCTGGTATCGAATGGTGCGAAAGGCGGCGGTCCGACGGTATGGCATTCCATGCCGGTAGTCCAATGCAGTTCGGCTCAGCCTCTTTGCATTCGTCGTCTTCCCGTGAGCGGGTCCGCAATGTAGTCACCAATGACCAGCGTGTCCATCAGGGTCTCCCACGCCTTCTCCACAAACGGTTCATCGACCGAAAGGAAGTCGAGGATGATCAGCGCCTGCGTGCGATCGGCTCGCGCAACACAAATCCTTGTGATCCTGTCTCGAGCCGGCTCCCCGCCTGTCAATTCAAGTTGTATCCAAGCGGCCTGCAGAGGCCATCGGACGAAGTAGACGGGCTCCTTGCGATCAGCGACATAGCGGTCTTCACCTGTGACCCACTCCTCCAGGATCTGGCGCAACGGGATCGCCATCACCTGTGAAGAAACGCGTCTGCAGGAAATCGCCATCAGGCATCGGTTGTCGGGTGGAAAGCGATCGACCGCGAAGACGTGCGTTCTGGGTGAGTAGACAATCCAGTCGTACGGGATATCGCAACGTAATCCGCCATTGTCGACGATGAGGATGCGGCAACCCGGAGTGGCTTTCCACACATGATTGGGAGCGAGTTGGAAGACGTCCATGCGACCAACATCAGCATGCTCCGTTCCAGATTCCGCGCTATTCTTCGAGATCGAGATTCAAAAGACTGGAAACAGAAAGCACGAGTTGCGGAAAGGCCTGTGGGCAGATTGAATCGCCGGGTTTGAAAGTAAGCTCGGTCCTGTAGGCATTCCCCGCTGGATCACGAAACACCAGCAGGGTATCCGTCGTCAGATCCTCTATCCAGACTTCATGTACTCCATGACTGGCGTAGACACGGAGCTTCGGCCCTCGATCATATCGAAGCGAGGAATCGGAGACTTCAAGCACGAGGTGAGCGTCGCGGGTCACGGGTCCTCGCGCCGCAAAAAACCCTTTGTCATAGCGAAGCAGGATCAAGTCAGGCTGGGGTTTGCTGTAATCCCCCAGGCGAATCGGTCCTTGAATGCGAACTATCGACTCCCCGACAAGACGAGGCAACAACAATACCGCAGCTCTATCGACGCACGCGGCATGACGATCGCCGATCGGGCTCATCTCCAGAATTTCGCCTTCAATGAGTTCGACACGATCCTCCTTGCCGAGAATTCCGACCTCAACCATGCGGTCGTATTCGTCAACGCTGAAGGGTCTTCGAAGGGCCTCGATTTGCATGATACTGCGACCGAGCATATCCCAACCGACGTGGGTTTAACCAAGCCTCACCTTTGACGGTGCCGCCGTTCCCGCCGCTTCTTCTCCGCCAGTTCGCAACTCAGGACCTGCCGAAGAAATGCTTCCTCCACTTCCGGTGGACAACCTGGCGCTGTACCGAAGAGTGGTTTTTCGTTGCAGGCTTCTTCGATTTCTTTTTTCAGCTTTTCAATTCGAGCCTGGATTTCGTCTCTCATGCCGCATACCAATGCACGAGGCAATCCGTTCCGAAATGTCGAAATCTCGCGAGATTGCAGAATGCCCATCCCAGTGTTCGCGAAATACCGGATCTTTAGTCCGGGTTTTCCGCGACTAATTCCCGATGGAGTACCTCCCATTGAAGCGCCGGAGCTCCAAAATTGAGAAGCACTCCGCAAGAACCGTTGGTGGCCTGAAGATAGGAGCGAAGCTGAGCGGCATGAATCGTGGCAAGTCCGCGATTCGCCTTCAACTCGACAACCACGGAGCGTTCCACGATCAGATCGAGGCTATGCTTGCCCACAACCAAAGACCCGTACCAGATCTTGACCTGTCTCTCACGCTCGATGGCGAGACCGCGGTTGCGAAGCTCGGAAAGGAGTGCCCGAGCGTAAACGGTTTCTAGAAATCCGGGCCCCAACGTCTCATGGACTCGCTGGGCGGCTTCTACTATCTGACGAAGGAGCGCATCAAGTTCCGTTGGAGTAGGACGCATCGGTCCCGGCAATGCACGATTGGGCGCAGGTGCACATGCACTGCAATCGTGTTGAAAGATGCGTAGAGGCCGACAAGAAAGTGGCGGAATACTTGGAAAGCCTTCCTTTTTCGCCGACCTTTATTTTTCTCCGAGGTAGGCTTCTTTCACCCGGGGGTCGGCGGCGACCCGTTCCGAAGGACCTTCCATCACGATGGATCCGGTTTCGAGCACGTAGGCACGGTGCGAGTGCCGGAGAGCAGCATTCGCGTTCTGCTCGACCAGCAGAATTGTCGTTCCTTCCTTATTGATCGCGTCAATAGCACCGAAGATGGCCTGAACAAGCAGTGGCGCCAACCCCAGAGATGGCTCGTCGAGCAGCAAGAGACGAGGGCGCGCCATCATCGCCCTTCCGATCGCCAGCATCTGCTGCTCGCCACCACTGAGGGTTCCACCGGCCTGCTTTCGGCGCTCTTTCAATCGAGGGAACAGCGTGAAAACTCGTTCAAGAGACGCGGCATTCTGAGTCCGGTCCTTTTGCAGATAGGCACCCATCTCGAGGTTCTCAAGCACCGTAAGGTTCGCAAAAATTGCGCGGCCTTCGGGAACCATTGAAATACCGAGAGCTGTGATCTCGTGGGTGGGCCTTCCGTTCAAGGTTCGGCCTTCGAAAATCACTTCTCCGGCTGACGGAGTCACAAGTCCGGTGATGCTTCTCAAAGTCGTGGACTTGCCTGCCCCATTAGCTCCGATAAGGGTGACAATCTCGCCTTTGTCGATCCGCACATCGATCGACTTCAGCGCTTCGATCGCGCCATACCCACTCGAAAGCCCCTTCAACTCCAACATCATAATCGTCAGGCTCCGCCGAGGTAGGCTTCGATTACCTTTGGATCGTCCTGAATCTGCCGGGGTGTGCCGATGGCAATCGTCTCGCCGTAGTCGATAACCTGGATCTTCTCGCAGATTCCCATGACGACCCTCATATTGTGTTCAACAAGGAGCACCGTTAGACCGAATCGATCCCGCACAGAGCGGATAAGGTGCATCAACTCAACGGACTCCTGCGGGTTCATGCCAGCAGCAGGTTCATCCAAAAGTAATACCTTCGGATGAGTCGCCAGGGCTCTTGCAATTTCCAGACGACGCTGCGCTCCGTATGGGAGATTGGATGCGAGTTCATCGGCTCTGCCGGAGAGATTGAAAATCTTCAGCAGACTCATCGCATCGTGTTCGATCTCGCGCTCTTCCTGGTTCCAGGCATGTGTTCGCAGAATTGCGTCGAACAGGCCCTGCTTCCTTCTGGTGTGACGAGCCAGCTTCACGTTCTGCAGGACTGTCATGCTCTTAAACAACCGAATATTCTGAAACGTCCGCGACATCCCAAGCGTTGCGATGCTGTTGGGCTTTTTCTTGTGGATGTTCTTCCCATCGAGTTCGATGGATCCTTCATCAGGGGTGTACACGCCGGTAATCAAGTTGAAGACTGTTGTTTTGCCGGCGCCATTAGGGCCGATCAGGCCATAAAGGCTTCCCTGCGCGAGCGACATGTTAAGATCGCGGACAGCGACCAGCCCTCCAAAACGTTTCGTACAGTTCTTGATATCAAGAATTCCCATCACGACTTTGCGTCTGCGGTTCTCCGCTTCAGGCGAAGGAGCTCCCACACACCCATCAGCCCCTGCGGACGATAGAGCATGACCAGCACGAGCAAGATAGAAAAGCCCACCAGCCGAAATTCGCTCAGGGAGCGGAAGAGTTCAAGGACGACCGTGATCAGGATGGCACCCAGAATGGACCCTTCGATACTTCCAAGTCCACCGACGACAATCATGATGATCAGATAGAAGGACGTAATGAAAGTGAAGGAATTCGGATTCAGATATGCTGTGTAGTGACCGAATAAGCTTCCTCCGATTCCCGCAAACATCGAGCTGATCACAAAAGAAAGAACCTTGAAGCGAGTCGTATCCACGCCCATCGCTTCCGCTGCAATTTCGTCATCCCGAATGGAAATGAAAGCACGTCCATAGCTGGAATTCACGACGTTGCGGATCACCGATACAGTGATCAGAACAAAGAGAAATACCCAGAATAAAAAGAAATCGCTCATCGGCGGAATACTCGAGAAACCGCGCGCCCCACCGACCGCATCCACGTTGAGGATAACCACCCGAATGATCTCGCCAAATCCCAGGGTCACAATCGCGAGATAATCACCCCGCAGGCGAAGGGAAGGAATGCCCACCGCGAGACCGGCTATACCCGCTGCGATCGCCGCAGCCAGGATCCCCAAAAGGAGGAGTACTGCGTCCTGGCCCAGCCGAGGCAAAAATTCAACCATACCGCGAATCGTCGATTCCCCGTAGGTGACGAGCGATGCCGACGTATACGCCCCGACGGCATAAAATCCGGCATGGCCGATTGAAAACTGTCCTGTAATGCCGTTGATCAAATTCAAGCTGACGGCAAGGATGATGTTGATGCCGGTGAGAATGACGATCTTGTAGTAGTAGGGCCCGATCCAATTCCCCAGCTGCATCTGAAGGCCCACGAGCGCAAGGATCGCAACCATCCAGAAGATGGCCCTCTTCATACTTTCTCCACCGCTCCCTTGCCCATGATGCCGCTGGGCTTGAACAGCAGGATCAGCACCAGCACAATGAAGGCGATCGCATCACGATACGTCGAGGACCCATAGCCGACGGCCATGACTTCGGCAAATCCCAGAATCAGCCCGCCCACCATAGCGCCCGTGATATTACCGATCCCCCCAAGCACTGCAGCGACAAAAGCCTTCAACCCCGGCATGACTCCCATCAGCGGATCGATCTTGGGATACAACAAGGAAACGAGAATTCCACCAGCCGCCGCGAGTGCCGAACCGACAGCAAAAGTCACCGCGATAATCCTGTCCGTATTAATGCCCATCAGTTTCGCCGCATCCAGGTTGTAGGAGACCGCGCGCATCGCCTTCCCGGTCTTGGTGTAATGGACAAGAAGATTCAGCAGCACCATGAGAATGACAGCGACGAGCAACACGATCAGTTTCTGTGTATCCAGATTTAACTCGCCAACGTTAAGTGACCTGGAGGGGATGATCTCCGGAAAGAATTTGGGGTCGGCTCCAAAGACCAGTTGGCCGCCGTTTTCGAGAAATAGCGACACACCAATCGCGATAATCAGCAGCCCCAGCCGTGAATCCTGATGCACGGGATGGATGCCGGCAAGCTCCACGAGCACACCCACGGCAATCCCGATTACGGCGCCGGCAAGCATTCCAACTGCAGAATGCTTCAATAAATCTCCAAAGACCGCGCCAAGGATGCCCAGCCAGAATGCCAGAGTGAAGCGAGTCCTTGTGCGCCCGGGACGATACGCAAACCGTTCGATCAGCATTCCAAGGCCTGCGGAAAGAGCCATTGCCGCAAGCATCACAATGACTGCCGCGAACACGGAACCACCCAATCGAGCCTGCACGACCCGGTTATTGGCGATGTAGTACCCCATGAAGGCGCCAAACATGTACACGTCGCTGTGCGCAAAGTTAATGAGACCGAGCACTCCATAAACCATCGTGTAGCCGAGTGCAATCAGGGCGTACGCGCTGCCCTGCGAAATTCCGTTGATCAATTGTTGGAGAAATGTGATCACGCCGCCCTACTGCCTCACTAAATACACCCGATCTATGCCACCGGACCGCCTGTAGTCTGCCACAGGGGACGTCCGAAAACATTGGCCCCTCTTGAAGTTTCCCACATTGCCGCACCCAAAACATAAAAGTGCCCTTGCTTCCGCCATACGGAGGCAAGGGCACCGTCGATCTTTGTGTTTTAGCCAGCCATTCCCGCAGACAAGAAATCAGGACTCCGGGCTGATGGTCTCCCGGTAGACAAACTTGCCGTCCTTTATTTCGAGAACAACCGCCGGCTTGTTCGCATTACGTTCCGCGTCAAGTGTGATCTTTCCTGTAACCCCTGGATGGTCCTTCGTCCGGGCTATCTCATCACGAATCTTCTTGCCATCGGTTGACCCGGCTCGTTTGATCGCTTCGAAGAGCACCATTGCCGAGTCGTAGGCCAGACCTCCAAGCGCATCCGGAACGGTATTGAAGCGCGCCTTGTAGGCCGCAAGAAACTTCTTAGCCTCCGGACTCGGATCGTCTACCGAATAATGATTCGTGAAGAACGATCCATCCAGAGCAGCTCCGCCGATTTCGGTCAGCTTCGGCGAATCCCACCCATCACCACCGAGCAATGGCGCCATGATTCCCTGTTTTTTGGCCTGCCGTGCAATAAGGCCAACGCCCGTGTAGTAGCCGGGAACGAATATCGCCTGCGGCCCTTTCGCCTTAAGGGACGTCAGCTGCGCATTAAAATCAGTGTCGCCGGCGCTGTAGCTCTCGTCACCGACAATCGTGCCGCCCATTTTTTTGAAGTTCTCGATGAAAGCATTGGCAAGCCCGACAGAGTAGTCACTCTTGATGTCGCGAAGGATGGCAACCTTTGTGAACTTCAGCGTATTTGTTGCAAACTTCGCCATTACGAATCCCTGGAACGGGTCGAGGAAACAGACGCGGAAAACATAGTCCCCTTTGCGGGTCACCTCGACATTGGTTGAAGATGGGCTGATCATCGGAACGCTGTACTGTTGTGCGACGGGAGCGGCTGCAAGACTCCTGGAAGACGCCACTTCGCCCAAAACCGCGACCACTTTATCTTTAGTTATCAGTTTTGTGACGACGGTCTGTGCTTCCTCAGCCTTCCCCTGATCGTCTTCGACGATCACGCGAACCTTTCTTCCCAGCAGGCCGCCGGCGGCGTTGATTTCGTCGACAGCGATATCAATGCCATTCTTCGTCGAAGCGCCGAATGTCGCATCTTCTCCGGTGAGCGAACCATACTCACCAATCAGAATCTCCTCGGCTGATGCTGAATCACCCTTGGCGGTAGACCCGCCTCCGGCGCCGTTACAGGAAACCAGAAGGAGCACACACAAACTCAGGAAAACCAATCGGATTGTGTCTTTCATGAGCGAGACTGTAACAGCGAGGCTCTGTCAGTTCAAGCAGGCAGCAGGATGATCGAGGCCCCAGGGGGAAGTCCCCGGATGATCGTTCCGGCAGGAAGAGTCAGTGGCGTGCGAAGCAGAAATGCATGTTTGTACTCGATCTTGTACTGGTACAGCCAGAGCAGAGGCTCAATGCTGCCATCGGGCAATTTTGCCTGGATCTTCATCGAAGCTCCCGCAGGAATGGTCTCGGGCATCAAGCCGGCGAGCTTGAAGGGCGTACGCAGTGTGTGCTCACCGGTAACCACGATTTGATTTCTCTTCGGCGGGCTCGTGGCGGGCTTGACCAGCTTGGGCTTTGGAGGCAGATCCTTCGCGTTTCCTTCGGGAACTCCACCTTCGACCCACGCCGTCATCAATTCGATCTGCTCCTGGGTCAATCCCTGATCGTTGCGAAATTCCCCATACCCTTTAACCGCTCCCCAGGGCGGCATCCTCCGGCTCAGAACTTCGTCCTTGATCGCCACTGCCCATGGCCTTGCCTCCGCGTAAGTCAGCATCGAAAACGCAGTTCCCTTGTCGTTATGACAGGATGCACAGCGATCGAACACAATCCGGGAGATTTCGCGATTCCAGGTGATCGAGGTTGTCACGACATCGTGAGGAGTAGCGGGAGCAATAATTCCAGCCAGAAGGATCCCAGCCAGGGCTATTTTGCGCATTTATCTAGAAGTATAGGCCGATTCCCACGTTTGACACTCTGCTAATACAGAGCTATAAGAATGCTTATGCGCAGACTCGCTTTCATTGCCCTGCTGATCGCTGCGGGTGTTTCCGCGCAGACGCCAGACCCGGCCACTCCTGATCCGTCGACACAGCTTGTCTGGGTCTGCCCAATGGACAAGGATATCCGCTCGCTGGGCCCCGGAAACTGCCCGCGTTGCGGCATGAAGCTGACGACGGACGTTCCCGATCCCGCGGAATATCACATGAACCTCACGGTAACCCCGCGAGCTCCCGAGGTGAACAAGCCGGCCCGTCTCGTGTTCGACATTCATGACCCATGGAAAAACAACAAGGTCACGAAATTCACGGTCGTCCACGAGAAGCTGTTTCATGCCTTTATCGTTAGCGAGGATCTGGAGTTCTTTGTGCACGATCATCCCGTGTGGAAAGACAACACCTTCCAGTACGAGATCAGTTTTCCCAAACCGGGTATGTATCGCGTCCTCGGCGATTTCTTCCCCGAAGCGGCGACGCCCCAGCTGATTGCGCAGACCGTGATCGTACCGGGCGACCCTCCTGCTCCAGCAGCCCTGAAAAAGGACTACGCGATCAAGAACGCAGAGAATCTTAAGGTCGAACTGGCGACAGTACCGCCAGAGCCCACCGCCGGCCAAAACACTCAACTGCGTTTTCAGCTCGACACGAGCGACGGCCTGGAGAAGTACCTGGGCGCGTGGGGACACATGCTCGCCGCGAGCGACGACCTGATCGATATGGCCCACACGCATCCATTCATCGCCGATGGAAGTGCGCAGATCCAGTTCAACCTTACGTTTCCGCGTCCACGGACCTACCGTGTATGGGTCCAGTTTCAACGCAATGGCGTTGTGAATACAGTCCACTTTGACGTTCCCGTTAAGGAACTGGGACTCTAGCGAAAGCTCGGCCACGATGCTGAGAAACCGCCGGATCAGCAAGAATGCATGGCCAGTGGTCCTGCTTACGGTCACATTGCTTCCATTACGAGTCCTGGCGCACGATATCCCCACCGACGTCACCGTTCACGCTTTCCTCAAGCCCCAGGGCGATCGGCTCCACCTGGTGATCCGGGTACCGCTTAAGGCGCTGCGGGATATCGAGTTCCCCAAAAAGAACGCAACCTTTATCGACATCCCGAATGCGGACGGGGCACTTCGAGACGCAGCAATACTTTGGGTGCCGAGCAGCATAGAACTCTACGAGAACGATCAGCAGCTTGATACCCCGGTGCTGACGGCTGTTCGCATCTCCTTACCGTCGGACCGATCCTTTGAGTCGTACGACACTGCTGTTGCGCGTTTGCGCGATCCGCCGCTTCCGGCAGACACCGAACTCCCGTGGGACCAGGCCGTGCTCGATGCCTCATTTGAGTATCCGATTCATTCTGCAATGGCGGAATTCTCAATCCAGCCTCAACTCGCGCGCCTTGGGCTGCGCGTCCTTACAAACCTTCGCTTCCTGACCGTCAACGGAGTCGTGCGGCCCTACGAGTTGATAGGCGATCCCGGCCTAATCCGGCTCGACCCACGTTGGCATCACGCGGCGCTGCGGTTCTTGCAGTTGGGTATTTTTCACGTCCTCGATGGCGCGGACCACCTTTTATTTCTTCTGTGCCTGGTAATTCCCTTTCGCAATTTCCGGCCTCTCGTGCTGATTGTTACGTCATTTACGGTGGCGCATTCCGTGGCGCTGGTCTCGTCTGCTTACGGTCTCACTCCGACCAGCCTATGGTTTCCACCGCTTGTTGAGGCCCTCATTGCAATCTCGATCGTCTACATGGCGATCGAGAACATCATGGGCGTCAATCTGCAAAGGCGCTGGCTCGTAGCCTTCGGGTTCGGCCTCGTCCATGGCTTCGGTTTCTCTTTCGTGCTTCACGAGACCTTCCAGTTTGCGGGCTCCCATCTGTTGACTTCCTTGCTCTGCTTCAATCTTGGAGCCGAACTGGCGCAGGTGCTTGTGATCGCTGTGCTTGTCCCGATTCTGGCGCTCGTGTTTCGCTACGTTCCGGAAAAAATGGGCACGATCATCATTTCCGCGTTCGTCGCGCATACCGGTTGGCATTGGACACTCGACCGCATCAACGTCTTACGACAATTTCGGTTTGAGATGCCCGCATTTGATGCGGCGCTGCTAGCCACTATTGTGCGATGGCTTATCGTTGTCGTCTTTTTCGTGGCCCTGGGCTGGCTCGCCGCGATCATTCAACGACGCCTTCAGCAGTCGCCGCGCAGGGATTAGGGGACGGACTACTCAACCCCCAAACTCCGCCGAGAAAACAGGCAGGGCGTAAATGAATTTCTGGGAGGGGTTAAGTCTGTCCCCCTAACTAATTCCGCGCCTACTTCTTGACGTATTTTTTCAGAGAGCGCGATCCCACTTCGGCGCCGTAAATATTGCCTGCGGCATCGACAGCAACGCCTTCCGCGGCGCTGGTGCTGGGGGCGTTCTCGACGGGGTCGGGAATGAACGCAGTGATAACGGCGTCACGGATTCTTCCGATGCGAATACCACGCTTCCAGTCCGTTCGGGTTCGAGCGACCGAACCGGATTCGGAATCCGCAACATAAATATTTTCCTGTTTATTGATGAAAATCCCGCTGGGCCTGCTGAACTGCAACCATTCTTCAAGAACGTTTCCTTCCTGATCCATGATCACAATTCGGTTGTTGCCGCGGTCGCCGACAAAGAGACGGCCTCGAGAATCCATCACCAACGCGTGTGGCTGATCAAATTCGCCCCGGCCTGAACCCTTCCTGCCGATCTCCTTGATGAACTTTCCGGTCTTGTCGAACTTGATCAAGCGGGAGTTGGCGCCGCCATGTCCTTCGGAAACGAAGATGTCTCCATTTGGCGCGACAAGAACATCGTTGGGCTGATAGAAGGAAGCAGGGTCTGCAGATGTTCCCGGCTGGTTACCACCAGGCTTTCCCAAAGTCATCAAGATCTTTCCGTCGGGACTGAATTTGAAAACCTGATGCCCTATGACTTTTGCAGGAGCTGTGGCCGGCGTTGTTGCCGCAGCCGCGCCGCGCGCGGCGCGAGGCAGGTTGTCCTGACCGTCCGTGACCCAGATGTTTCCTTCTCGGTCCACATGAATCCCGTGGGGAAACACCATGAGACCGGCTCCAAAACTCTTCACGAGCTTCCCGGATTCGTCAAACTTTAATACGACATCCACATTAGGTGAGTTGACGCAGGTATTGGCGCCGCAACGTTCGGCAACCCATATGGACTTGCCATCAAGGTCCACATCGACCGCGCTGGTTGAGCCCCACGTGCGCCCTTCTGGAAGCTTCGCCCAATTTTCCACCAATTGATAGGGATTGGGCGCGGAATTCACCGGTGTCACCGCGGTCTGAGTCAATGCGAGCCACGGAACAAGAATGACTAGAGCAACAAACAGCGATGATCGATTCAATTGCACGACGACCTCTCTATTTGGACTCGGGCCAGGGTGTTCCCTGATCCACCTTTGTTACGTTTGCCAAGCCCTTGTAGACAAATTTCTGGATGCGTTTTCCTTCGTAGGTTTCGGTAGTGTAGAGATTCCCTTTTGAATCGGATGCAATGCTATGCACCGCGAAGAACTGTCCCGGTTGCCGGCCGCCATCGCCAAAGCTGGTGAGAATTTCCAGGGTCTCGCGGAGGATGACGTAGATCTTCTCGTTCTTTCCATCCGCAAGAAACAGATACTTCTGCTGGGGATCCTTTGAAAAAACGATATCCCACACGGAGCCATCGCCCAGCGAGCGTTTTGCAATGATCTGCTCTTTTATGAACTTGCCTTCAGGCGTAAATACCTGAATTCGATCGTTGGGCCGATCACAAACATAGAGCAACCGGTCATTGGAGAGCTCGGCGCAATGAACAGGACTGCGAAATTGCTGGGCGGGCGGCGAGTCAGGATTGTACGCACCGAGATTCGTGTCATCCGGCTTGTTGCCGTAAGCGCCCCAGTGCCGCTTGTAAGCTCCGGTGTCAGCGTCAAATACAATCACGCGCTTGTTGCCGTAGCCATCGGCGACATAGACCTCGTTTGCGGTCTTGTCGATGAACAACTTTGCCGCACCTTTAAGATTGGCCGTATCGTTGCTTCCCTGGCTCATTCGGGATCTCCCGATCTGCATCAGGAACTTCCCCTGCTTTGTGAACTTGAGGATTTGATTGTCGACAGTCGTACCATTGCCGCCAATCCAAACGTTGTCCTTGTAGTCCACGGTAATGCCGTGGTTGGACTGCGGCCACTCATATCCCTGTCCAGGCCCGCCCCAGCTGTTCACAAGGTTGCCGGCCGGATCAAATTCCAATACGGGCGGCGCGGGCTTGCAGCAGGCAGCCGTCGGCGAATCGCCTGCGCCTGCGGTTTCATTGGCGAGAAGCGTATCGGGACGGTGAATCATCCACACATGATCCTGCGCATCAACAGACACGCCAATGGAAGAGCCAATCGCCCAGTTGTTCGGCAACGCCTTGGGCCAGAAAGGATCCACTTCGAACCGAGGAGCCTGCACGGCCGCTCTCGACTGTGCCTGAGCCACGCGTTCGAGGTAGGACTGGCTGAGAACTAGCGCCAGCAGAACAACAGCAAAAGTCGCAGCAATACACAGATTGCGCTTCATCTCATCACCTCGTGACGTTACTCAATCCCTTATACGCAAGCTTCTGCACGCGCTTACCCTCATAAGTCTCACCCGTGTAGACATTGCCCTTGGAGTCGACAGCGATATTTCCTACTCCAAAGAACTGACCGGGTTGCCGTCCCCCAGTTCCGAACTTTGTTACAACCTCGAGGGAGTCCCGATTGAGGATCAACACAGTCTTGTCATGTCCATCGGCAACGTACATGAATCGTTGCTGCGCGTCCCTTGAGAAAGCGATGTCCCATACCGCACCGTCACCGCGGGTTGTTTTCGAAATTACGGCTTCCTTCACGAACTTCCCGTCCTTCTGGAAGACCTGGACACGGTTGCTTTCACGATCGCAGACATAAACGAAACCGTCGCGGGCTATGCGCACACAACTCACCGCTCTGAACTGTTTTGCGGCGGGCGCTGCGGGATCGTAGGGAGGAGGATCCGCAGCTTCCGGTTTGTTCCCGTAAGCGCCCCAATGACGTTTGTAAGCGCCAGTATCGGCATTGAACACAACAACGCGATGGTTACCGCGATCCGCGACATACACCTCATTTGCCGCCGCATCGAATTCGATGTTCGCCGGCAGACTGAGCGTCGTGCTGCTTTCGGGTCCGTCAACCTTTCCAGGCATGCCGATTTGCAGCACGAATTTCCCATCGCCAGTGAACTTCAGCACCTGTGCGTCCCGTTGTCCCTGTGCCGCACCGCCTCGGCCGCGCGCCAATGCTGCTGCAGCGGCGCCACGCGCTCCAGTCGCGCGCGGCGGCTGGTCTCCTTCGGGCGGTGGTCCCGCAGGACCTTCCACGGTGCCGGCGGCCGTACCACCGATCCAAACACTGTTTTTGGCGTCAATAGTGATCCCTTGCGGAAGGCGGGGCCACGAATACCCTGTACCTGCGCCACCGAAGGACGCGAGGAGATTTCCTGCAGCATCGAATTTCAATACGGGTGGGGCAGGAACACAGCAGGCCTCTGCCGTTGGAGGAGTGGTAGCCGCGCCCATCTCCGTTCGAGCATTCAAGGTTGAACCGCCTTGATGAACGATCCAAACGTTATCTTGTGCATCGACAGCAACCCCGGTCACCGATCCCAGCAGCCAATGGTTCGGAAGCGGCTTCGGCCAGAACGGATCGACTTCAAGATTGGGAGCCTGGACCGCGCCACGCGTTTGCGCCGTAACAGTCACCGTCGATTTTCTTACCGCAAAAAGGGCAAGTACGACGACGATCCAAGCCGACAAACCAACTGCTCTTCGCTTCATAAGTTCATCCTGGAATGCCTGAGTCTTATCGTGTGCCCGGTGGTAACGCGTATGCGACGTACTGACCCCCGGCGCCTCCAGTACCCTGCACCGCAACAACGATGTATTGCCGACCATCGACCAGATAGGTCATTGGTGAACCTACCTGCTGAGACGGCATCAACACCGCGCCAACTTCCTTACCCGTCTGCTTATCGTACGCGCGGAGCATTGCGCCACGAGGGCGGTCCGGTGGAGCGGTTACCTGAGGATCGCCCACCACGACGACTGTCTTTGTAACCATGAGACCGACACTGCCTGGCTGGCCTGTCTTCTCCGGATAGTTCACTCCGAGGCGCTGCAGAGCGGTACGGACAGAGTCCGGTGTGTCGCCGTGAGGAACCTTGAATTTTGTGTTCCCTGTGTTGAGGTCAATCGCCGTGAGCACACCGTACGGAGGTTTGGCAATGGGCAGCCCTTCCAGACCGGTGGTCAGGCCGCCGCGAGCACCGCCCGCCGCTGCCGCCAAAGCGGCCGCTGCCGCAGCAGTGGTCGTTGCACCGCGTTCTCCCGTTCCGCGAGCCGCAGCCCCTTCAGCCGTTGCAGCGCCCCTTGCCGTTGTCGCTGCAGTCGCCGCGCCGCGCCCTCTGGCCGCGCCACGCCCGGGAGTTGCGGCGTCAGGATCCCAGATCGGCCCGCGGCCTTCTCTCTGGGTTTCGGGTTTCACGGTCTGTAGATACGCCTCGCTGATGCTGGAAATCGTAACAGCAGAGTTATTGGCCTGCCCGTAGAAGGTTGCCGTCTCGGGATCAAACGATGCTCCCGGCCAATTGATGCCACCGACCAGATTGCCGACATTAATTGCTCCGAGAATCTGACCATTGGGAAGCTGCGGGGCGATGAAGGGAGTGGACTGCCAAAGATAGCGCTTCAGATTGTCGAGAGCTTGCGTTCGCAATGCCGGAGTGAAATCAATAACGTCTTCTGGTGCGAGAAAGGCTCGAGAATACGGAGCCGGCTTAGTCGGAATGGGCTGCGTCGGTGAAGACTTCTCGCCTGGCACATTCGTCTGAGGCACGGGACGTTCGGGGATCGGCCAGATTGGCTCACCTGTGATGCGATCAAAGACATACAAGTAGCTCTGCTTGGTCGGCTGTGCGACCAGTTTGCGCGGCCGGCCATCGATTGTCGCATCCACCAGTAAAGGAGCAGAGGAGATGTCGTGGTCCCAAACAGGATGATGCACTAACTGGAAGTGCCATTTGCGGACACCCGTCTTCAAATCGACCGCGACCAGACTCTCTGCAAAAAGATTATTGCCGGGCCTGTTTCCGCCGTACTCGTCGAGCGTTGGAGTTTCGACAGGAAGGTACACCAATCCCGCCTCGGGATCGGCCGTGATCTGCGTCCACACTCCCATATTGCCGGTCCATTCCCACGAGCCGTTTTCCCATGTTTCATTGCCAAACTCGCCGGGATACGGAATGGTGTTGAATCGCCAGATCTGCTTTCCGGTGCGGACATCGAAAGCGCGAACAAGACCTTTTGTATTCAGGCTGGTGCGGTAGTTAAACGACAGGCCCTCCTCCATGGATGACCCGACGATGACGGTGTCGTTGACAATCGTTGGCGTCGAGTGCAACCCGATTTCACCGCGTTCAAGATCGATTTGTTTGTCCTTCCCGACAACGACGCCTTCCTTTAAATCTACAATTCCGTCTTTCCCAAACGAAGGAATCAGTTTTCCGGTTTTCGCATCAAGCGCAACGAGACGATAACCAATCGTGACGTACAGGATGCGCTCGTCACCGCGTCCGTCGGTCCAGTACGACACTCCGCGGCCGGATAACTTTCGAGGCGACGCAGCGGCGCGCGCGCCTTCGTCCATGCTATAGACCCACTTCTGGTCACCTGTCTTCGCGTCCAGCGCAACGACAGCGCGACGAGTGCCCCCCGTGGCATAGAGAGTTCCCTTGACCATGATTGGCGTGCCTTCGAGCTTTGCTTCCGGACTTGGGCTCAGTCCATCGGTCTTAAAAGTCCATGCCACCTGGAGCTTGCTGAAGTTCGAGGCATTGATTTGATCAAGGGGCGAATACTTGCTGCCACGCAAGTCGGCGGTGTACATCGGCCATTCGCCGTTGCGCGTGCTCGGGAATACGCTCGCCTGCCCGCGAATTTTCTCAACGGGGACGATCCAGAAGAACGTTGCGACAAACGCAAAAACTAGAAGAATCCGAGCGACCTTTCGAGTCATGGTTGTCTCCTTGGCCTTTACAAAAAGGAAGGGTCGATACGTTCGGCAGGGGGGAGTCAGAACTGCCGATCACTTACCGCCCCTCCTATCAAAGATTAAGGACTACTGCTGCTAGTCTCTGCCGTTGGGAGTAACGGTTACCTTCACGTGAACATTCGTCCAGCAGCACTGAAAGCCGCCTCCGCCCTCTCCGGTTGAGTCATTGGCCTGACCGCGCAAAACGTATTCGCCCGGCGCAGAGAATGTGGCTGTCGTGGATGCTTTCCCTTGAGCATCCTCCGTCGCCCTGGTATTAGCGAACGTCACGTCTCCAGGGCCTCTGAACTTTGTCCAGGACACAGGACCTGCTCCCCGAACGCCTCGCGCCGGCCGATCGTCACTGACCCACACAGACAGGTCGAGCGGTTGCTGAACCGCCGTCGTCAAGGTCCACGCAATTCCATGGGGCGGGCCCGTAAAGGAAGGCCCATTGGCGTCGAATTTGATTACGGGTGGCGTATTGCCGTTGGCCGCGTCCTTAAAGGGTTCCACGACCCACAGAGGATTCAAACTCATGGGAATCGATGTCGTTTGGCCGTTTGCAACGATAGTCCACGTCAATTTCTTGTTTCCAAAATCCTTCGGCACAACGACACGAAAAACGCCCCATTGCCTCCGCGGCAGGAAATATGTGGGTTGGCCCTGATCAGGTCCGCCAGGTTCGATGCGATTGTTCGGCCCAATCGGAATATCGAGGACTTCCTTCGAATTCCGATTGAAATACCCCATCAGCAGGCTGTATGTGCCGTCGGGATTTTGGTACCAGCCTTCAAACGCTCCCGTCACGCTTTGTCCGGACTCTCGAACAGGCTCAACATTGATGCTAGCGGGCGCCTGCGCGAGAGCGACGAACCAAACTGCCGGTACTGCTATTGCGATGGTGCTGAGCGTGACCCAACGGTAAGGCCGCATGGTTTACCTGGCAAGGTTCGCCGCAGTCTGCTTCCTCTTGGCGACCTCAGCAGCGAACTCCTCATCCGACATGTAGGTGACGTTGATCCAGGCATGACCCATTTCATCCACAGTACGATCCCCATATCCCACCCACTGATCCGGATCCGGGTTGTTTCTGTTGTCCCTGGTGTTGTCGTACCACGCGGTGACCCTGAGAGTTGTGCCCTTCGGAAGCAGAGGCGCAGCGTCGTCGGCGTAGATGTAGTTGGTCATCCAGCTGAAATCGAAGCGATCAACCTTGCTCAACAGCGTCGTCGTCCCATCGGGCAGAATCGCCTCGAGCTGCATAGCCTTGCCTCTAAGGTGCATATGCGGTTGAAAGTTTTCGACACGGCCCGCACGGGTCATAACCGTCGTACTCTGGGTGACAAACTTTGAGTTGGGCGGAATATCAATATTGCGACTGCCTCCGGACACTGCATTGAACAGTCCGAGTCTTTGCCGAAACTTGGGTTCCTGTCCCTTGGGATAGAAATAAATGCCCAGTTCGACCTGGTCGGTGATGGCTTCACCGATGGCGTGGTAATGCACTTCAAAAACGAATCTCGCGCCGGGCAGCATAAGTTTGCCGGAATTCGGACGCATGATTTCGCCCTGTTTGCCAACCGCCCATTCCATGAAAAGGCCATCTGTGGTTGCCACGCCGGCAGCGGCTCCGCCGCCATCGTCGAGAGGATTTGCGGGCGCACCCGATTCCTGTTGCAAAAGCCGGGCAAGCGCGTGATGGGTGACCCTTCGGCCTTTTACTGTCGACGGCCGTATTTCAATTGCGCGCACCCAGCGAGGTTCGGCCAGACCGGTTTCAACCGTCGGCTTGTACCACGAGTCCACGGCCACGGCGGGTACGGTGTAGGCCGGAGTCTTGACAATCAAGTCCGGCGGACCACCGAACTGCGCAGCGAAATTCCAGATAGATTCATCAGGCCACACCTTGGGCTTCGGCATATCGCGCACATCGCCCTGCGGCGCGCCTGCATCGACCCAGCGCACGATGGTATCGATCTCCGTATCGTTGAGCGAGCGATCGTTGGCGAAGTGTTGGATACCGACCGTCTTGTCGATATGCCACGGAGGCATATTGCGATTGATCACGCGCTCTCTGATGGATTTCGCCCAGGGCCTGGACTGCTCGAAGGTTACGAGTGACATCGGAGCGATGGAATCCGGGCGGTGACACGCCTGGCACTTTTCCTGAAAAATCGGCGCCACGTCTTTGGAGAATGTCGGCGCGCCCGGTGCCTGCGAGATCGTGACCCCGGCGGACAGAACAGTCACAGCGACTGCCAGCGCAGCAAAGCCCACATAACTTTCGACTCGATGAATTGCTCTTAGCATTTCGTGCTCCTTCTAAGGACCGCCATGCCATCCAACAGGCGCACTTTGGGTTCGGTCGTATAGGTACAAAAAGATGTCGTTATGGCGCACGATATCCATTCGGTCAGCAAAATGCCAATATTTTTGACTAGGACATTTCGCGTATTGCCGGGCCCCTCGTCTTATGGATCACCTGTCTGAGCACCCGAAGGAAAGTTCCCAGCACGGGCGACTGCGAATCGCGGCGGTAAGCGACAGCCTGTTCTACTTTGACAGAACTCTGTAAGGCACGAAACGCCACATCCGGCCAGAGTCGTCGGACACTGGGCGTACAAAAGGCAACTCCGAGATCGGCGCTCACTAGCGTCAAACTTGCAACCACGCTATCCGTTTCGTGAACGGCATTCAGGTTCACACCAGCATTGCGACACATTCCTGTAATGGCGTCATGTAGGCCCGGTGCGACGCGGCGCGGGAAAATGATCACTCTTTGAACTTCGAGGGCTTTTAGAGGAACTGTTTCGCAGCGTGTCAACGGATGGCCCTTCGGCATGGCGATCCAAAGTGGCTCGCTTTTCACGACCTCGATAGCGATAGAAGATTCACTGACGGGGAGATTCAGGAATCCCACCTGTATATGCCTCTCCCTCAGGGCTTCGATCTGCATACCCGTCGTCATGTACTGCAATTCGATGCGAACGCCAGGGTAATGTTTAGCGAGGGACTTCAAGGTCTGGACTAGAATCTCGTTAACGCCGCCGGGGACTCCAACGGAAAGATGACCGATTTCGCCTTCACCCGCCTGAGATGCGACTCGCGTGAAGTGATCGATCTGACTGAGAACCTGATGGGCTTCGCTGACGATCCGGGCTCCTGCTTCTGTCAGGCGCACTTCCCGCTTCGTTCTATTGAACAACTTAACACCGAGTTCCTCTTCCAATTGGCGGATCTGCTGGCTGAGGGGCGGCTGGCTGATGTTGAGGCGAATAGCGGCACGTCCGAAATGCAGTTCTTCGGCCACGGCAACGAGGTAGCGCAGGTGGCGAAGTTCCATCAGCTTTTTTCAGTTCCCTTCTCTGCGCGAAAAACTAATTCGCACAATCGACCGGACTCCAATACATTCGATTAAGACGTTTGAGATATCAGAGGTTGGATACCTCGAATCCAGTCTGTTATCTTTCAGCCCGACAAATTGAAATTCTGAGGAGTAATGGATCTCCGTCATTTGCGTTACCTCGTTGCCGTGGCCGAAGAACTGCATTTCGGACGTGCCGCTATTCGCCTGAACATCAGCCAGCCGCCTCTCAGCCAGCAGATCCGCCAACTGGAAAAGGAACTGGGCGTTGAGCTTTTCCAAAGGAACAAACGTGAAGTTCGCCTGACGGATGCCGGCAAGCGAGTCGTTGACGAAGCGTACCGAGTCCTGGGCCAGATCGACCACTTCACTAAAGTCGCTGCGCAGGCGGGCGGCGGGGAAATCGGCCACCTCTCGGTGGCTACAACAGGCGGGGTGAGCGGCACGCTGATCCGGAGTCTGAAGCTGCTTGCGAAACAATCCCCGGGAGTGCGAATAGAATTACAGTACATGAACACTGGGATGCAGGTCGAAGCCTTACGCGAGGGCCGCATCGCAGTGGGCTTTCTAAACCTGCCTGTGAACGAACCCAGCCTGGCACTCGAATTGATACAGTCCGAGCCGCTTTGGGTTGCATTACCGCGGAATCATCCGCTGGCACGCTACGAACGTCTTTCGCTGAACTCGCTGGCAAACCAGCGAATGATCCTGTTCGCGCGCCGCGTAACGCCCGGAGTCCACGACACGATAACGAGCATGTGCAGGAATGAAGGCTTCGATATCAACGCCACTCACGAAGTGGATAGCCTCGTGGGCGCCCTGACGCTGGTAAGCGCTGGCCTCGGAGTGGCCTTTTGCACACCGAGCGTTCGCAAGCTGTGGCCTGAGATTTCATTTCGGCCCCTGCGTAACGCTACCAGGATTGAGCAAGGAGTAGCCTACAGGCGAGACACGGAATCTCCCGTTCTGCGCTCGTTTCTCCACATCGTGCGGCAGACGGCCGGCAAACCCTGAAACTTCTGGGGTTCAGTCTTTGGCCGGTGTCGCAGCAGAAGCAGCGGGCGCTGGCAAAGCCTGCTCTGTAAGCGTCCTTCCGTCCGGTAAAGTCACCGAAACAAACAAACCACCCGGATCCCCGTTCTTAAATGGTCGCGCAACAGCTTTCACTTTGTCGCCGGCTTTGACTGTTGTGGCTTTCCAGCCAGCTTTAACCAGGAAAGTCGGAGACGTCATTTCGAGGCTCCAAACATCGACGCCTCCTTTGTTGTTGGGGACCTCGATGTCCAGCCACGCATGGGGATTTCCCCACTTAAATTGTTTGACCGTACCTTCCACGGTAACGGATTTGGACCGGTCAATGCCCGCTGCAGAGTGATGCCCATAGACTGCAAAGGCGGACAAGAGCCCCATCAGAAGTAGCAGTGCGGTTACTAAGCGTTTCATAACATCCGGCCTCCGGGCAGATCTGTTAACGAACATTATCCTTTGATTGCGTGCTGGGCATGTGCTGATTCAAATCGGGCAAGCAGGACACCTCGGCGATGTCCCGATCGTCGACGCGCCTCCAGCGCTTTGTCATTTTCCAAACGCCCTCCCAGCTCTTTGGGTCCTCGAGCGTGTACTCGATTTCGAGCGTTTGTCCCTGATTGGTGAGCTTCATACGTTCAACGATGTGGAGATCTTCACTGGCAGGAATTCCAGAATCGATCCAGTGGTGATCTGGCACGAAATACTTCGTATCAACAACGAGCGTATCGCCCTCCCAGCGTCCGATCGATTCCCCATTAAAACTGCGAACCACGATGTCGGGATCAGTGTGCGGTCTGCCATCCATATAAACGACACGGAAGCTGTTCATGAATTCGCTGACCATGTATATGGCCGTCGGCAACTGGATCATGGCGATGGGCCAGACGCGGGTCATGATGACGGGTAATCCCGCAGGCCAACATTGTCCAATATCGTCGCGATACACTTTGCCCTCGGCCTGCGCTTTCCGAGCCGCGTCGTAATGCTGTTGAGCCTCGGGAGTAAGTTTGAAGCCGGCGGGAGGTGAAAAACGGAAACCGTTATCCGCCCCTCCGCCGTGAAGCCATGTTCCGGTCAAATCGAAGGGAGGCTTTGGGCGCGGCTTCGCCAAATTGGCTGGGGCCAGCGCACCAAGTTCGCCGGGGGGCTGAAATTGCGCCAGCAGATCTGAGACGGCCAGGAAATTCATCACCGCCGTAACCACGACGAGTTTCAAAACCATGCGCGTCTTCACGTACTCCTCCTGTCTACTTTCCCTGAGTTCTCATGCGAACGACCCCATTCGCATCGACAAATTCACGATTGTTGTCGCAAACGAACTCGACCATTTCATAATCGGCCAATCGGGAGTAGGCCAACGTATAGGTGATGGGTTTTTCCAGAACCACTGGATCCTCGATCGTGATCTGATCATGGAGGATATTGGGCGCCGCCAGGCGGATTCTCTCGGTGATTCTCATCTGATCACTGTGAGGCATTGTCTGATACTGCACCGTGTCCTTGATTCCGACAGTGTCGACAACCAGCGTATCGCCTTCCCAGCGACCTGTGGAACGTCCGTAGTATCCGGGCGGCACCTCGTCGATTTTGGATGGAGGCTTATCGAGATAGACCCGGCGGACCTCACTAAATGCTTCGGAAATAATCGTGATCTGCTTTGGCGTCTGAATGAACTCCACGGGATAAACAGCGACAGACATCATGGTGGGAACGCCATAAGGAACACACAGCATTCCATTCGTCGGGCCGGGTTCTCCTCGTTGCGTCGCTGCGGCCGCCGCGGCTCGGCGCTCTTCATAAGGTTTCGCATAAGGCGCTTTCAGCACGGGTGCGCCTGCAGGGGTCGGAGCAAGCTTCGGGTCTGCGCCTCGGCCGCCTCGGTATGGCCCCCACACTCCGGTGAGGTCAGGCCTTTGTGCCTGAGCAAAGACAGCAGTGGCGAACATCAACGAGATCGCGACGACCGAACATAACTTCCAGATCATCTCATCGTCCCGTTGGCGCTGCGGCAGAGGTTGACGGAGCCGGACCTCTTCCCGGACCGTTACCGAGCACACGACCGTCGGGCAGTGTGGCCTGGATCAGGAGTCCCCCGGGATCTCCATTTCGGAGTGGGTTGAGTTCGACCGTAATTTTGTCTCCTGCCTTGAGATCCTTGAACTTCCATCCACTCTGCATAAGGATGCTCGGGCTACCCATCTCGACACTCCAGTGCTTGACCCCTCCGCCCTCCTGCGGCACATCGACTTCAATGTAGGCATGGGGATTCGTCCACTCAAATGCCGTAACAGAACCTTTCACCGTGACCTTCTTTCCTGTATCGAACATAGAGAAGGAATGGTGAGCCGACAATGTTCCAACCCAGGCAATGGCTAAGATGACTACGACCCAACCGTTTACGCGTGACCGGATTCGCACGGGAGTCTCCTTTCGGCGGAATGGCTGGAATGATAGGTGCGACGCTTGCCAAGGGTCAAGTTTGTTCCGCAAACGAAAGATATCAAAGGATGGCGTGTACGCCGCCGCGGCCTCGCTTCATGTCATAAAGGCCATTGTCCGCCGCGTGAAAGAGTTCCTCGGTCGTTCGGCCGTCATCAGGCCACGTCGCCACACCAAAACTGACGGAGACCCCTGGTTGTTCTCCATCTGTAGCGAGCACCGACGCAATTCGAGCTGATACATGACTCCCGCCATTGCGGTCTGTTTCGGGCAGAATCACGGCGAATTCGTCACCGCCGTATCGAGCTACCGTGTCGATTGACCGGGAATGAAGCCTTAAGATATCGGCAAAACGGCAAAGCGCACGGGTCCCTACGAGGTGACCGTGAACGTCATTGATCTTTTTCAGATCGTTCAAATCGAACAGCACAAATGCGAATGGGCGCCCCGTTCGTTCGGCCCGTTTGATCTCTCGCTCCAGAGAATCGACCAGCCTGCGGTAATTTCCGAGACCCGTCACCGGATCGCTGACAGCCAGGGACCGGGCTTCCCTCTCAGCCCGCCGGCGCTGACGAACGTCTGTTGCGATGGCAAGCGTCATCACGCCGCACACACCGAGGAACGACTGCAACAGGATGAGGGACTCATTGGGCCGGTCGGTGGCAAACGGCCCGAAGTGATTCATGGTGCCCCAGATCGCCGTGCCCGCGAGCGCAAGCATAGAGGCGACAGCCCCACGGCGTCCGAATCGAAACGCTGCCCAAATCAAAAACGGGATGCAGAAAAATTCCGGAGGATAACGCCTTCCATTCAGCAGCGCTCCACGAAAGACCACCGCGCCCATCGCAACCACGCCGACCACAAGGATCGATAGTTCAAAAAATCGTCGCCAGTTCAAACGCCGACCAGCCCGCCAAAGAAGAATCAGGGGCGCGACTAACACGTCGCCGGTGGCGTCTGCCAGCCACCATGCCATCCACATCCATCCCCAGTTCTTCCATTCAATGAAACCTTGCCAGGCGAGACTCGATACACCGACCGTCGCCGAAATCGCAGTGCTCGCCACAGCCGCGAAAAACACGAATTTCAAAACGTCGCGAGTGCGGTCCATAGCTTCGGAGCCGCGAGCAAAGCGTTGTACCAGCCACGCTCCGACCAGCGCTTCCACAGAGTTTCCAGCCGCGATGGCTGTCGAAATCAAAACGGAACCTGTAGCCATGAAACTAGCGGCGAAGGAGCCTATTAGAATTCCGGGCCAGATAGAGTTCCCGCGAAGCAGCAGCGCAGCCAGCGCTATTCCCGAGCAGGGCCAGACAGGTATGGTTTGCGAGGAGTCGTACGCAACGCCAACGACCAACCGCGCAGTGATGAAGTAAACAGCCGCCAGAACAGCGACGGCAAGGCTGGAGTTGTGGGGAGTTTTTTCCACTGCCGGCAGATTTTCAGACCGCGCTAATTTCACGTGACTCCCTGCAGTGTAAGGTGACATTGAAATCATAGGACAATGACACCAACGCGGTACCAAAAGTTTTTCCTGGAAAGTGGCTCAATTTTAGTCACCTGACCCCACCCCACTGTTTTAGGAGAGATTTGGCCATCACAAAAATACGGATGGGGAAAATCCACCGGCAGAGTTTTGAGCCTAAAGGCCGGACTCGTGCTTACATACGCGCCTCCTCTTTGCGCACCTGCGGTAAGATCCTGTCGTCGTGGAAGTCCTCAAGCGGCTCTTTGAACAGCATTTCAAATCGCCTGTACAACGTGTGGAGCCCTTGCAGGGCAAGCTTGGAGGATCCGGCCGCCACATCGTCAGGATTTTTGGCAAAGACACCCGTGCGATAGGCATTCTCCACAATGTCCATGAGGAGAATGTAGCGTTCATCGAGTTCTCCCGGCACTTTCGCCGGCACGGGTTACCCGTTCCTGAAGTCTTTTTGGAAGACCTCGACCATGGAGCGTATCTCGAGCAGGATCTCGGGGACACAACGCTATTTGAGTTTCTATCGAGCCACCGTTCCACCGAGAGAATTCCTCCACCGGTGGTCGAAGCGTATCGGGCAGCAATTGAGATTCTTCCGCGCTTTCAGGTCGAGGCGGGCCGCGATCTCAATTACAACGTCTGCTATCCGCGTTCGAGCTTCGACGAACAATCCATCGCGTGGGACTTGAACTACTTCAAGTATTACTTTCTGAAGCTCGCGGGTGTGCCATTCAACGAGCAGGCTCTGGAGAATGACTTCACGCTGCTCACGAAGTTCCTGCTGACCGCTGAACACGACTTTTTTCTGTATCGCGACTTTCAATCGCGCAACATCATGCTGCACGGCGGACGGCCCTTCTTCCTCGATTATCAAGGCGGAAGAAAAGGCGCGCTTCAATACGACGTCGCATCGCTTCTCTACGATGCAAAAGCTGATCTTCCTCCAGAGCTGCGTCAGGAACTGCTGGATCACTACTTACGCAGGTTGTCGCGATTCAATCCCGTGACGCCCGAAGCGTTCATGAAGCACTACTATGCCTATGTCTACGTCCGCATCATGCAGGCGATGGGCGCCTACGGTTTTCGGGGATTCTTCGAACGCAAGACACACTTCCTTCAAAGCGTTCCCTATGCCCTGAGGAATTTGCGATGGCTCCTGGATAACGTCGCATTACCGGTAGAACTGCCGGCCTTGATGGATGCTTTTCGGAAGATCGTCGCATCAGAAAAACTGCAACAACTGGCGCCCGAAGCGCAGGGTCTTGGCGTAAGAGTTTTCAGTTTTTCTTTTCATCGTGGCATGCCGGTTGATGACACGGGGCACGGCGGGGGATTCATCTTCGACTGCAGAAGTCTTCCCAACCCGGGACGCGAGGAACGCTTCAAGAGGCTCACGGGAAAGGACGCAGCCGTTATCGAGTACCTGAATCAGGAGGAGAGCGTCCACAGCTATCTGGCAAACGCGATGGCTCTTGTCGACGCCAGCGTGAGCGCTTATCAAGGTCGTGGGTTCAAGCACCTGATGGTGTCGTTCGGTTGCACAGGCGGACAACATCGATCGGTCTTCATGGCAGAACAAATGGCCCGTCATCTGCAAAGCAAAGGCGGAGTGGATGTGGCGGTCCGGCACCTTGCCCTGGAACAACTCGCACCGTGAAAGCCATGGTTCTAGCCGCCGGCCTGGGGACCCGCCTCCGTCCTCTTACGGATGATCGGCCAAAAGCGCTGGTGACCCTGGCGAACCGCACGCTGCTCGAGATCACGCTGACACGGCTGAAGGAATTCGGCATTCGCGACATCATTGTGAATGTGCATCATTTCGCGGACATGATCGTCGCCTATCTTCGAACGAACAATAACTTCGGCTTGCGCATCGAGATTTCTCGCGAAGAGATGCTACTCGATACCGGCGGCGGCCTGAAGAAAGCAGGCTGGTTTTTCGACCGTGATTCCGAACCGTTTCTTTTGCACAACGTCGATGTCATCAGCACGATCGATTTTCACGAGATGCTCCGCTTCCATAACGATCGGCAAGCCGTTGCGACGCTCGCCGTAAAAGACCGGCCAACTTCGCGCTACCTCCTCTTTGATGAGCGTCAGGAGCTGTGCGGCAGGCGGTTGGTGCGCCAACAAAAGCTGGAGATCACCCGGCAGTCGCAGCACCGGGTTGAGCTGGCGTTCGCCGGCATTCACATTATTTCTCCCCGCCTTATCTCCCTGCTGGAGGGCGACGCGGCCTTTTCGATCATTGATTCGTATTTAGATCTTTCAGCGCGCGGGGAAAAGATTCTTGGATTCCGGGCCGACAGCTACAACTGGCGAGATCTTGGCACCGCTGAGAGCCTCAAAACCGCAGCAGCCGAGGTCGAAGCGCAGCAACAATAGCTCAATAGGTTCACTTGCAGGCTGCGGGATCCGGCTCCACGTAATACCGCTTGTAGTTTGAAGCTGCAGGATTCATGCATCCTTTAAGATTCAGCAGCTCGACCCGCCGGAAATCGACGGGATGACTTTCTCCCTGAAGCGCAATAAAGCCCTCGGTCAATCGCTTCCCATCCTGTTTCACTGCGGGATTGTGCCCGGACACACCGCTGCCTCCGATCTGCGGCTCACTGTATTCAATGACAGTCTTGCCATTGATAATGTGCGTGATCTTCCTGTCACCCACCACGATCGCTTCAGCCAGAACCCACTGGTCTCCATTGAAAGTATCCGAGGTCGAGTTGATGCAGTGCCGAGTCTCCAGCTTGCCACCGAACACAATGTTCGTACCTGGCGAACACATGTTCCCGGTTGAGCGCGCCATTCCATTGCTGAGACCTCCCAGGAATTGGAATTCAATGGAGATCGGAAAATCCTGCTCAGCCGGCATCGTCCTCGGATTTTGAGAGTGAAGCATCGCGCCGCTGTTGCGGAGAGCCCAATCCGGAGCTCCAGGCGCCTGCTCTCCTACGAATCGGTATTCCACGCGCAGCCGGTAATGCGAGAACGGCTGTTTGTAGAAGAGATGCCCGAACTGCTCGTTAAAGGTGCTGTACTTGTCGTACCGTACTTGAATCATTCCGTTGTTGACGCGGAACGTGTCGCCGACGTTTTCGCCGACCTCATGATGCTTGATCTTGATGATCCAGTCGTTGAGATCCTTGCCATTGAACAACGAGAGCCACTCCTCCCGATCGGCGCTGCTCTGCGCCACAGTCGGGGCAGGCGACAACGAAAGCAACACGGGACAGGCCAACGCCAGAGCGATCAAGGGAATTGTGCGATTCATTTCGCGGATGTTACCCAGTGCGATGGCTGCTTGCAAGCAACCGCTCCAGTCTGTACCCTCTTGGCGGGAATAAATGTCTGCTCCTCTCGCACTAATCACGGGTTCCTGTGGACTAATCGGTTCTGAAGTGTGTGTCTACTTCCACAGATTTGGATTCCGAATAGCGGGTATCGACAACAACCAGCGTGCAGTTTTCTTTGGTGCTGAGGGGGACACAAGTTGGGTCCTCAAACGACTTTCCTCCGAAATTGATGGGTACGAACATCACTCCGTCGATATTCGGGATCGTGATGCGATCTTGCAGCTGGTAGCGGAACTGAAGCCCGCGGTCATTATTCACACTGCAGCTCAGCCATCGCACGATCGGGCCGCAGCAATACCCTTTGTGGATTTCGAGGTGAATGCCGTCGGGACTCTGAACTTGCTCGAGGCCGCACGTAGGGCCTGTCCGGAGTCTCCGTTTATCCATATGTCCACAAACAAGGTTTATGGAGATCGGCCGAACGAGTTACCGTTACAGGAACTGGAGACGCGCTGGGAGTACGCCGGCGCTGATTTCGCTGAAGGCATTCCCGAAACATTTTCCATCGACCAATCGAAACATTCGCTGTTTGGTGCGTCCAAAGCGGCATCGGATCTGATCGTTCAGGAATACGGGCGCTACTTCGGAATGCCAACATGTTGTTTGCGAGGTGGGTGCCTTACCGGACCAAACCATTCAGGCGTGGAACTCCACGGATTTCTCAGCTACCTGATCAAGTGCAACCTGCAGAAGCGCGAGTACAAAATATACGGGTATAAAGGCAAGCAGGTCAGGGACAACATCCACTCGGAAGATGTCGCGCGGTTCATGTACGAGTTTTGCAGGAAACCGCGGGTCGCCGAGGTCTACAATCTGGGCGGCGGAAAACACAATTCCTGCTCAATTCTTGAGGCCTTTCGCATGACTGAAGAGATCACCGGCATTGCCATGAAGTATCAGTACATCGACCAGAACCGGGTCGGGGATCACATTTGTTACTACAGCGACCTCCGCAAGATGAAGGCCCACTATCCGAACTGGACAATTACAAAGGACTTGCCTCAGATTTTCCGTGAAATCGCCTCGGCGTGGGCCACTCGTTCGAACGAAACAGTTCGATGAACATTCTGATTACCGGTATCTGCGGCTTTGTTGGAAGTTCGATGGCACAGTGTTTGTTGGAGCAACGAGAAGATTTGTCGATCTATGGTATCGACAACCTGATGCGGCCGGGTTCGGAGATCAATCGCCGCGGTCTGAAATCACTCGGCGTTCAGGTGATTCATGGAGATATTCGCAATGCCAGTGATTTCGAAGCGATTCCGAGGGTCGACTGGGTAATCGACGCGGCGGCGAACCCGAGCGTCCTGGCTGGCCTGAAGGGCCGTAGCACGAGCCGTCAGTTGGCGGAACACAATCTGACGAGCACGATCAACGTCCTGGAGTACTGCAAGAATAATGGGGCAGGATTCTTCCTGCTGAGCACCAGCCGCGTGTATTCCATCGCAGCGCTTGCCAGCCTTCCATTGAAAACGAGGGAGAAAGCTTTTTATCTTGATTGCACCGTGCCTTTGTCGCGGGGAGTCTCCGCTGCGGGCATCAATGCGGACTTTTCTACAGAGCCTCCAATTTCCCTTTATGGGTGTACGAAGTTGTGTGCAGAGGCCCTGGCGCTGGAATATGGATCAGCGTTTGGATTTCCAGTGTGGATCAATCGTTGCGGCGTGCTTGCGGGCGCGGGCCAGTTCGGGACGCCTGACCAGGGAATCTTCTCATACTGGATCAACGCACATATTCGGCGGCGGCCGATGCAATATATCGGTTTTGGAGGATTCGGCTATCAGGTTCGCGATGCGTTTCATCCCCGTGACCTGGCGGCGCTCGTGTCAGCCCAACTTTCCGCGTCCCGGGACGATGGAAGGCGCGTTTATGTTGTTGGTGGAGGGCCATCCAATGCCATGTCACTGGCCCAACTTACCGAATGGTGTAATTCGAGGTTCGGGCCACACCAGCCACAAGCTGATGATCTGCCGCGACAATACGATATTCCGTGGATGATTATGGATTCGAGTGACGCGGGAACTGACTTCGGGTGGCGTTGCAACCAAAACCTCGGGGAAATTCTCGACGAGATTTCCCGTCATGCCGAGGAACACCCGGAGTGGCTGGAGGTAAGCGGCCTGTGAAAAGGAATCAACTCGGACGCCTCGACGGCAAACCATTACGGATGCTGTCTGTAATCATTCCCGCTCGAAACGAGGAAGGCTGTATTGCTTCGACAGTAGAGCACCTGCATGTAGAACTTCGTCTTCACAATATCGAACACGAGATCCTGGTGGTTGATGATGGAAGCACGGACAATACATGGCGGGTTTTAACGGCAACCAGTGCCCGAGTGCCCACCTTAAGGCCGCATCAGAATCCCGGACCGCACGGTTTCGGAAGGGCAATCACATTCGGATTCGATCACATGTGTGGCGACGCTGCAGTGATCATGATGGCAGACGAAAGCGACGACAGCCGCGACGTCGTTTTATATTGGCGGCTGCTCAACGAAGGGTTTGAAGCAGTCTTCGGGTCCCGATTCATTCGCGGCGGCGCCGTTATCGACTACCCTACCCACAAGCTGATTCTGAACCGCATAGCCAATTTATTCCTGAGACTACTGTTTCAAAGCGGGTTAAACGACACTACCAATGCGTTCAAGGCTTATCGTCGAACGGTGATCGAGGGCTGTCGCCCCTTTCTGGCGGCCCACTTCAATCTCACGGTAGAGCTTCCATTGAAAACCATCGTCCGCGGGTATTCCTGGACCGTAATTCCGATCACCTGGCGAAACCGCCGAACCGGGATTTCCAAACTGAAAATCAGGGAAATGGGGAGTCGATATCTATTCATTGCACTGTACTGCTGGCTCGAAAAGTATTTCAGTCGTGGCGACTATAAGAAAGAAGCAGTGAACGACGAGACTTCCGACATCATCGATTCCCGGTCAGGCAATGGGCAGGGAACCTGAATTCGATATGTGGAACCGACTCCCCGAGAAGCGACACCAACCTTCGCAGAACGCTGGCGACATCTAGGACGGAAATCCCACGCATCGATTACCTGCAACTGATGATCGGGTCCCTGCCCCAAGTTTCCCCAGAAGTTTCACGGTATACTGCAACGGATTGGGTGTAGTTGAAGGAGTACTCATAGTTTTGGAGCAGGCCGACAGCCATGCAGCGCTTTAGCACAGTGCCCACCGAGATGTTTGCGTGTACGTGGAGGCACAGGAGCCTGTTACGACAGCTTGTTGTCCGCGAGGTTTCCGCGCGATATCGCGGTTCACTCATGGGGCTGCTTTGGTCATTCCTTAACCCCGCTCTGATGCTGGCCGTGTACACATTTGTTTTCGGAGTCGTCGTACCCGCCCGGTGGCCGCAAGGGGATCATCTGACCACAATCGATTTCAGCATTATTCTTTTCGCTGCTCTTATTGTCCATACCCTCTTCTCCGATTGCGTCATGCGTGCGCCCGGCTTGATAGTCGCCAATCAAAACCTCGTGAAAAGAGTCGTGTTTCCGCTCGAGTTGCTCCCGTGGACCGCTGTAGGAGCGGCCTTGTTTCAGGCCTTCGTTAGTATTCTTGTCCTTGGATCCGCAATGCTGGCATTCGGCCGGCACTTCAGCTGGACGGTCGTTTTGTTGCCAATCGTGATAATCCCGCTCCTGCTCATGACGATTGGGTTTTCGTGGTTTCTCGCGGGTTTAGGTGTCTTCGTCAGAGATGCAGGGCAGGCGATAGGAATCGTGTCGACAGCCCTGCTGTTCATGTCACCTGCCTTCTTTCCCATTGAACAGATACCGGAATCCGTTCGACCGATCGTACGGATGAATCCTCTGACGGCGCCAATCAATCACGTTCGACAGGTATTGATTTGGGGAACTATCCCGGCATGGACGTCGCTGGCCAAATGGACGGTAGTAGGCTTCATCGTCGCGTGGCTGGGGTTTTGGTGGTTCCAGCGAACGCGGTCAGGTTTTGCTGATGTCCTCTGAGGCAGTCATTTCGCTCCGGAACATTGGCAAGTGTTATCGAATGTACGACCGGCCCCATGACCGCCTTCGGGAGTCGGTGGGCGGGAGATTGCGCCGACTCGTTCAACCCGTCATTCGACTAGCCACGGGAAAGACTCTCCCCAGACCCAGCTACTCTCGTGAATTCTGGGCTCTGAGCGAAATCACAATCGATATCAGGCGTGGCGAGACATTCGGGATTGTCGGCCTGAACGGGTCAGGGAAGTCGACCTTACTGCAGATAATTGCCGGCACGCTCAGTCCAACTGTCGGCGAAGTAGCCGTCAGAGGCCGCGTCGCCGCCCTCCTGGAGTTGGGAAGCGGTTTCAATCCTGAGTTCACAGGGCGCGAAAATGTCTACCTTAATGGCACGATTCTGGGTCTTACCCGGGATCAAATCGCTTCCAGGTTTAATGACATAGCGGCTTTCGCAGACATCGGAGACTTTATCGATCAGGCGGTAAAGACCTATTCCAGTGGAATGGCTCTTCGGCTGGCGTTCGCTGTCATTGCTCACGTTGATGCAGACGTGCTCGTCATTGACGAGGCGTTGGCGGTCGGGGACGTGGTTTTTTCGCAGAAGTGCATGCGTTTCCTGCGAGCCTTTCAGAGCCGGGGCACAATCATTTTTGTGAGCCATGATTCCGGCGCCGTAGTCAACTTGTGCGATCGCGCATTATGGCTTCAACGAGGGCGTGCGCAGATGCTGGGCGGAGCAAAAGAAGTAAGTGAAGCCTACATCGAGGCATTCTACGAACGCCTTCAGGGCCCACCTAAACGCGAAAAGACGACCGTCGTTCATCGACCCGAAAGATCTCAGATCACCGTTAGTGATCAACGATTGCGATACATTAATCAGTCCCCCTTTCGAAACGATATCGAGCTGTTTTCATTTAACCCTTCCAGCCTTTCGTTCGGCAAAGGCGGCGCACAAATTACCAGCGTCGAATTACTGGACGAAGAAGATCGCCCCCTCACCTGGGTCGTTGGCGGTGAAAGAGTTACTCTGCGCATTCGCGCTGAAGCCCACACAGACGTTGCTGGACCAATCATTGGTTTTTTTGTTAAGGATCGACTGGGACAGTTCCTCTTCGGGGATAATACGTTTCTGGCGTGTCGCGACAACCCACAGGATTTGGCGCCTGGAAACATGGTTGAAGCAAGCTTTGGATTCGCAATGCCAGTCCTACCGGTTGGAGACTATTCGATCTGCGTGGCGGTTGCGGAAGGCACCCAGGTCGATCATATGCAGCACCATTGGATCCATGACGCTCTTCAATTTCGCTCCCATTCCAGCAGCGTGACTACAGGCCTGGTCGGGATCCCCATGTCGAGTATTCAAATTAGAGCCGTGAACTCGGAGTAATCGGTGTCAGAGACTGAGAGACCAACGCGCGATCTCGAATGGACTGGAGAGCGTTACATCCCCGGCATTCAGGGAGACGTTGCCGTCGAACACCTTCACCGGTATGCGTTGGCCCGGGAGCTCGTCCATGGCAAAGATGTTCTTGATATCGCATGCGGAGAGGGGTACGGCTCCAATCTCCTGATAGAAACAGCTCAATCGGTCATAGGCGTCGATGCTGCTGAAGATGCTATCGCTCACGCTCGCCAAACCTACGTGCGATCCGGGCTGCAGTTCGAAGTCGGCAGGTGCGATGCGATACCGCTGAAAAGCAATTCTGTCGATGTCGTCGTCAGCTTTGAGACGATCGAGCATCACGACCGGCACGATGAAATGATGGCGGAGATCAGCCGAGTACTGCGTGCCGACGGTGTGCTCATAGTCTCGAGCCCCGACAAATACGAATACAGCGACGTCCCGGGCACAACAAATTCATTCCATGTAAAGGAACTCTACCTCGGCCAGTTGTTGGCGCTCCTTCAAGGCAAATTCCGCAACATAGCGGTCTATGGGCAGCGTATTCAATACGGCTCAACGATTGCACCATTGAACGAGCATTCCGCTACTCCCTGGTACACGTTCTGTGAAGAGGCCGGAAAGATCGGCAAGGTGGCCGGAGCGGATAAGCCTCTGTACTTTATAGCTGTCGCAACAAATGGCGACCTCCCGACGCTGCCAAGCGGAATCTTTGCCGATCCAAAGTCCGTATGGCAACGAGACCGGCAAATCGTCGAACTTCAACAGTCCGAAAGAGCTCATGCGGAGGAATTCGAGGCATACCGTTCGAGCCTTGAAGACGTGCGGCGCGCTCTGCAGGACCAAGTTGCGAGTCTAAAGCTGGAACAGGAAGTCGCGACATCGCGAATCCGGGACTTGAAGGCGGAGGTCAAGGCACAGAGAGAGGTTCAAGTGCTGTATGCAGCACAGACTGAGCGCTGGCAGCATGAAGCCTGGACGAAGGAGGAGGCCCTCAAGACTCAGGCGCGTGTGATCGACTCACTTCACCAGAAACTCGCGGCGCAGGAAAACATGTTGGCTGAGCTCAATGCCAAACGACAGCAGTTGGAACAGGATCGATCCGAGTTGCAGCATCTGCTGAAGTCACTGGTCGATTCCGCCTCGTGGCGATTGACCGAGCCTCTGCGACGAGGCAAACACATCACAGTCGGACTCCCCAAAGTGCCTGGCCGGCTCGTTACTCGAGGTGAGGGTCTGCTGGTGCGACTGTGGCAAACGGTTCCGGCGCCTCGCCGCAGCAAGCTGGCGGTCAAGTCATTCCTTTTCGACAATTTTCCCTTCCTATTTCGCAATACCGTTGCTTATCGAGCATGGTCGGCGCCTGAGACAGAGAACGTCGTTGCTCCGAAGAGCGAAGACATCGCGCCGCCTGTACCGGAAGAATCGGAACTCAATCGCTTCGCAAATTTATCGGTTGCCTTTCCGGAAGTCGCGGATCCCCTGGTCGCTATCATCGTGACCGCCTTTAATAAAATCGATTTCACAGTTGCGTGCCTTAAATCGATTCAGTCACATCCGCCAGCCTGCAGTTTTGAAGTTGTCCTGGTGGACGACGGCTCGATTGACGAAACAGAAGGGGTCACAAAACAGATTCCAGGATTACGCTGCCTACGAAATCCCGACAATCTCGGATTCCTCCGTTCAGCAAACAGAGGCGCTTCGATGGCGAGGGGCAAATATTTGTACTTCCTCAACAACGACGCGGAAGTACAAGCCGGCACAATCGACGCGCTCCTCGAAGTCCTGGTGCGCGATCCAAGTGCGTCAGTCGCCGGATCCAAGATTGTCTATCCCGCCGGACATTTGCAGGAAGCCGGCGCCGTTCTGAACACCGATGGCACTGCTGAACTTGTGGGACTCAACGACTCACCGGATAACCCGAATTTCAATTTCATGCGGGAAGTAGATTATTGCTCCGGCGCCAGCTTTATGATCGAGCGCGAGCGATTCGAAGCCCTGGGGGGCTTCGACGATACCTTCGCTCCGGCCTACTTTGAAGACGCGGATCTCTCGCTGCGTATTCGTAGCGCGGGCGGCCGGATCATTTATCAACCGGCCTCCTGCGTTTCGCATCATTTGAGTGTGACAACCAACGACTACGGTTCCGGCAAACTCGCTCTGATTGAGCAAAACAAGCGGAAGTTCCTCGACCGTTGGCAGGATACGCTGAATGAGCAGAATCGAGTTCGTCTCATTGCCTTTTACCTGCCACAGTTTCACCCGATACCCGAAAATGATGAGTGGTGGGGCGAGGGTTTTACGGAATGGTCCAATGTCACAAAAGCACGGGCAAACTTCGAGGGACATCATCAACCTCACGTCCCTGGCATTCTCGGCTACTACGACCTGCGCACATCTGAAGCACGCGAAGCGCAAGCCGAACTTGCACGCGCGCACGGCATTTACGGTTTTTGTTATTACTACTATTGGTTCGGCGGAAAGCGACTGCTGGAGGCGCCGCTCTCCAATGTCCTGGCGAGCGGTGAGCCCCGGCTTCCCTTCTGCGTTTGTTGGGCGAACGAAAGCTGGACACGCCGATGGGATGGCCGTGACAGCGATGTTCTGATGGAGCAAACCTACTCACCCGAAGATGACGTCGCATTCATCGAATCCCTGATCCCATTGTTTTCCGATGAACGGTATATACGCGTCCACGGGCGGCCTCTCCTCCTTATCTATCGCGCCGATAAGCTACCCAATGCGAAGTGCACGGTGGCGCGTTGGCAACAAGCATGCGCGAAGGCTGGCATCCCCGCGCCATACCTGGTTCGAGTGTGCAGCTTCTCAGGCCTTTCCGATCCGCACACACCGGCGGACTATGGTTTTGACGCCGCCGTTGAATTCCCGCCCCATGGACTGGCAGGCTACGCGAGTAAACCTCACGGAACAGTGTCGGATTTTCGAGGCGGCTTCTACGACTATGTCGAGACCGCGAACAGATTTCGCTCTCATA